>CEUK01069842.1_pt1 | contig 17452 bp, 18 predicted proteins | sample 356451 | NCBI WGS metagenome assembly CEUK01 (sample SAMEA2622843, study PRJEB7988) | marine metagenome | isolation source: saline water (ENVO:00002010), including
ATGATTAAAGTTAAGCAGATAAAGCTCCTTCACCGCTCTTGTAAAACCGGTGTAGAGCCATCTTAACCATTCCCTGTCCATCATATCTTCTGTTATATATCCATGGTCAAGAATGATGGCGGACCATTGTCCACCTTGGGCTTTGTGGCAGGTTAGGGAATAAGCGTATTTCACTTGAAGTGCTTGGTAGCATTGATCTTGAATCACAGCTGAGTGGATTTTTGATTTACTCCCTAGGTCAATGTAATCGTCTGCAATTTTTTTGTACAGCTCCTTATTTTCATCCATGGTGAGAGAGGGCTTGTTATCGTTTAAGATTGTCGTCATCACAGTAAGACTAAGCTTTGGGGAGTTTTCTATATCGACTAAAACGACATCAACCTCAGCGAATTCATAACCATACCTCTCAAACCTATCTGCTATCCTAATTACTTCAACTATGTCGCCATTTGCAATAAGCTCGTCGTCAATCTCTTCGTATTCTCGGAGCCAATAGTAGTTGTTCTTAACTACAATAAGTCTGTCTCCAATATTGATATCATCCTCTTGCCAAAGAATACGTTTTCTTATTTCCTGATTGAATAAAACAGCCCTCTTATTGGATCTTGTGATAATCACTACTCCGTCTTCTCCGTATTTACCGTGCAACGTTTCTATGGTGTCTTGAAGATCCTCTCCGCTAAGCTTTATTACGTCTGGCCCAGCATCTATGTCTATCTTAGGAGCACTAACTTTTGCGCCAGGTTCAGCACTAGCAATTCCCAACCTTAAAGAATGAGCGTTTATTAAAATGGAACTATCCATCTCCTGCCTCACTACTTCCGTTAGCTCAACCTCGGCTGCAGTTACATTGAATTCATGTTTTAAATAGGCCAAATCAAGAGCAGGGCTTGTCATACAACCTACAGGAGGAAGCTGAGCTCCATCTCCAACAAGTATAAGCCTACATCCTTTTCCTGAGAATATGTACTCTATCAAATCGTCCAAAAGCCCTGAATCAGATCCTATCATAGAAGCCTCATCTACTATGAAAACGGCATTTTTGAATTTATTTTCAGCAAGAGTATATCCCTGTTCTCCGTCAGAACGAGTTTTGGATCTGTAGATATACCTGTGAATTGTGTGGGCAGTAATACCGCTGTACGATGCCATCACCTTTGCAGCTCTACCAGTTGGGGCTAGTATGATAAAGGTTATTCGGATTTCAATTAGAGTGCGGACGATGGCGCCTATTGATGTTGTTTTTCCTGTGCCAGCGTATCCCTTAACAATGAGGGTGCATTTGGGCTTATCAGAAAAAAAGAAACGGGGAAAAGCCTCTATTAATCTCTCTTGGCCTCTAGTTGGAACGTGTGGAAAGTGACCACTCAATCGTTGAGAAAGTTCTTTTGGAGAAGAGCACGGCATACTAATGCTAAAGGTACACGCGAGATGACAATGATTGTTGTAATTTCGCTGCTAGTAAAGAAAATAAAATGAAACACGACATTTCTAAGTATATCATCTCTGCTCTGCTACTTGTGTTTGGTCTAGTTGCGCTTGTATCATATATCGCAGGCTTAACAGGAGACGGTCTTGAGAGCCAACCATTGGGAATGCTATTTGCTGGAGTATCACTTATTGGAGTTGGTTTTATTGCTTTTCCGGAGATATTGGAAAAGCTCAACACTAAAAATTATAAAACAATTTTGATGGCTAGTGTTGTTATTGCAATTGGCCTAGGATACTCTGTAGTTTATTCTATTTCTGAGGAGATTGAGTTTAGAGAAACTAAACTTAGAGTAGAACAGCAGACCATTCAACAGCTGAAGGATATCAGAGATATTCAACTAGCTCATAAAGCAGTTAATGGCACATTTGCTCCAGACTTTGATTCACTAGCAATTTTCGTTCACGCTGATGTGATACCCGTGACGTTTAATATGGGTTCTTTCCACGATACACTATCTGAAAATAAAAGTGCTGAGCTTGGATACATCATTAAAAGAGCTGATCTGGATTCTATTGCTATGATGAATGAGACTACATATGATTCTCTTTTGACTTTAATTGAGGAGGATAATAGTCCGTACAAGATTCGCGACACATTGTATACGAGTTTCTACGCTGAGAATCTTACGATAGAGGCACGAACAATTGCTAAGCTTACTGCTTTTGATTTAGACGCTATGCCATTTAACCCTAGAACCGGAGAGCGCTTTGTAATGAGCACTTCGGCAGTTGAGGTTGGTGGATTATGGCAACCAACTATTGTTGTACAGGACCCGACTCCATTTGGTAGGGATAAAGTGAAGAAGGATACATTGAAATTTGGGTCGTTAACTGACGCTCATACTGATGGAAACTGGCGTAACTAATCCATCGCAGCTTTTGCTGAGATGGGACGGTAGCGTAGTTCAGTGGGGTAGTGTCTATGAGGCAGAGGATGGGTCACAGGTTTGGTCTTATGGATCAAGAGAGATAAGAAGGCACAACATGCTTTCTGAAGTTGTAAGATTCCTTAATTCAAGATTTAAAAATGTAGATAATATTAACTATACAAGGCGGTATTTGTCTGCAACAATGATTCCCTCAATAGTTGTAGAATCGAACTTAAAGGTGGCTGAGAATTGGTACAATTTGCAAAATGCTCCTTCAGAGGAAGTGGCACTTAGGATTCAACATTTAGACAGTATAGACACACAGCCAGTGATTATAGAATCTGGAGATGCGGTTTGGGAAGAGGTAGTGACCAATTTCTTTCCTCAGGCATCTAGAATTAGCCAACAAGCTTCGCTTTTGAAGGCGGCAGTTGCGAGTTCAAAAAAGATCAGTAAGATGGCGGTTTATGTCGACGCGGGATCAAAGGGAGCTGATATAGTTTCCGCGAAAGCAGGAGTCCCTTTTTATGTCGGAGCTATATCGTCGGACCTAACAGATAGCATGCTGTACAATATAGTAAATGCCATGCACAGAGACGGGTTCAAACCTAGAGATGTTAGTGTACATCTTATGGGTGAAAGAGCCGAGGAACTGTCAGAATCGATGAAAAGATTTTTTGAGGAAGTTGAAATCATTGGAGGGGATGACTACAGTTGGTTTGGTTTAAAAATTATTTCTGAGTGAGGATTACTGGAGGAGCGTGGAGGGGTAGAAGATTAAAGCCTTTGAAGTCCTTTAAAGGGAGGCCCACTACAGATTTTGCTAGAGAAGGACTGTTTAACTTACTGCGTTCTAGGGTGAAGCTTGGCGAGGCAAGAGTGCTAGATTTATTTGCAGGAACTGGTATGGTGGGAATGGAGTGTGCAAGCCGGGGTGCAGCTTCTGTTACTGCGATTGAAAAGCAAAGACAGGCGTGCTCGTACATAAAAGGATGCTATGAGGATCTAGGATATGAGGGTGCAGTGACAGTACTCAATATTAATGTCTTTAAGTATATAGATAGCGCGGTTGCAAGTTTCGATTTGATATTTGCTGATCCGCCATATGATTTGAAGAATTTAGGTTCAATTCCATCTAAGGTCAGAGAAGCTGGTTTGCTTAATAAGGAGGGGATTTTAGTACTAGAGCATGGGACATATGACAATTTTCATAGAGAGGATGGATTTGTTGAAATAAGAAAGTTTGGTCATGTACACTTTAGTTTCTTTACCTTCGAATCATGAGAAAAGCAGTTTTTGCCGGATCTTTTGACCCTATCACATTAGGACATGAGAATGTCGTCAGGCGTTCAGTTAGCCTTTTTGACGAAATTATCGTCGCAGTAGGCGTCAATTTTAATAAGGAAAGCAGATTTTCTAAAGAAGATAGAATTGTAATGTTAGAGGCTGTTTTTTCTGACCTGCCAAGCGTTATGGTTCAATCATACAGCGGTTTGACTGCTGATTTTTGCATGGAAATTGGAGCAAGTTGGTTGCTAAGGGGTGTGAGGAATTCGTCAGACTTTGAATACGAATGTACTATTGCCCAAATGACTAAAAAACTTGCTCCCACTCTTGAGACTACCATCCTTTTTACTAAGGAGGAGTTCTCTTCAATTTCTTCGACTATTGTGAGAGACGTTATTGCGAATGGTGGAGATGTAAGCGAATTCGTTCCTGCTGCTGCTCTTGAATTCATAAAGTAGATGACCAATGTAATGAAGCCAGCTCTCTTTGCTGCATCAATTCTTTTGTCAATAGTTTCTTTAGCCCAATCCACAGGCCAAATCACTAAATGGTTGGATGATCCCCCACAATTCTTATACCTCTACTCAGAACTCGAAGCACTAACTGGCGAGAAGGTTTTTGTAGACATAATTACTGTCGACCAAGAAGGAAATTTCCACTTGCCTCCACTATCAAAATCCGGAGAACAAGTAGTTGTCCTTGAATCACCACCTTGGATTTGGCGAGCAGTCATTAATACAGAATCACCAGGACAGCTTCTCCTTCACATGCCATCAATTGGTCCTACAAAAATCAAAGGTGTACTAGCCCAATACAGCTATTTATCTGAGGATTCGCCCCTCGAACTATACGAGCAATTTCGCTCACGCGTTCTCGAGCTAGACTACCTTTCAGCTTATGATAGGATGGCTCAATCCGGCGCAGTAGGTTCAGCCACCAATCTTGTAAACAAAACCTATCTCGATTCTCTAAATGTAGTTTTCCTCGATGAATTCACGAGTGTTCTCGAACACAAGCTAATATCAAATTCCGCCTACTACTCAGACCTCGTAATGGCCTTAAACTGGAAGTGGCGCCGAGAAAGTGGCGAAAAAACATCTGAACTCAGGTCTTTATGGAAAGCCGCTGATGCCCAAAAAAACGGCCGCTCCCTCAGCGAGCTACTCACATCACCGGGATGGATTCAGTCTTGGGCTGAAGTCCACTATGATTGGTTCGCCCAGGATAGATCCACTCTCAACGGCTACGTAACATCTGGTTCAATAGAATCCATCGCAGCTCACCTAGATTGCTCACAAGATGAAGCTCATCTTGCTATGTGGTGGTGGGATCTAAACGCACCAACCCAAATAACAGATGGATGGTGGGATCTTTACAAGGACACAATGATTGGGAAAATGCGTTCACGGGCTATCACAAACGAAGATCTTTTTACCTCTGAAAACTTCCAAGATCAAATGTGGACTACTCCCTCGACAGACATTGTCTGTGTAGACGAACTCTACGGTATGTGGACTGCAATACTCATTCTTAAATACGAGAGCATCGCTAGTCTAAGAGAGTGGGGAACTTTCAGATCTATTAGCGAATCAATTGGATTAAAAAGAGGGGACGTAAGATTCTTTGTCCTTTGTGTTGATGGCGATGAAAAAAGTTGGACAAATGTTTTAAGGGCTAGACAATCGTCCTCAGAAATGGTAAGATGGGTGGGGAATGATGCTAGGTGGATTAATGGACTCGATGTAAATTCTGTACCTCAAATCGTTTTAATATCTCCAAGCCTAGATATTTACAATCACACAGCTCCATTGCCGAGTTTTGGCTTAAGAAAATATTTAGAGACCCTTCCTAAGTAAAGCAGATTTTTCTATAGCGGAATCAATCACCATGCGAATGCTTCTAAAAGAGCTAGACCAAATCTTATCATCAACAGGAAGCTTCATCCACCTTACCTCAGTGATACCCTCTATTTCCTGAGGAATCCCTTTTGTATCTCCCATTTCATGCTCCATTGCATACCAAAAAGTAGTTTTTAAATGCACCACGCCTTCTATCTCGTACGTGTGGTAAGTTGTGATGAGATCGTCGGTGATTTTGATATTACTAATTCCTGTTTCTTCTGTCACTTCTCTCAAAGCTGCTTCTTCTAGCTTTTCACCCATCTCTACTTTCCCCTTGGGGATATCCCAATGTCCGTTTCGCAAAATCCAAAGTATGTTTCCGAGCTGATTTACCACTACTCCTCCAGCTGAAACTACTTCAAAGTAGTTCATGCAATATGTCATCCAAGTCCTTTCAATGTCGTCGCTGTGGATTTCCACATGCCTTACCAATGGGTTAGCTTTCAGAAATTTCGTTAGATTCTTGAGCATTTTTTTATCTGGGTTCCAATACGTCAAAGGACCACCTTTGACACCCTTCGCCTCAGTCTCCATTTGGTGAAAACTAACGCGGCGGTTCAGCATAAATACAACGTACCTTTGTGTCATGTCGAATAGCGGTGAGAATAAACGTAAGGTAGCTGAATTTCTGCTTCGAATCAAAGCAATTCAGCTATCACCTGAAAATCCTTTTACATGGGCTAGTGGTAGAAAGTCTCCTATCTACTGTGATAACAGACGAATCCTAAGCCATCCGGAAATCAGAACATTTGTTCGTCAACTTGCGACAGATCAGATTGATGAAAGATTTGGTAGGTTAGAAGCAATTGCTGGAGTGGCAACTGGTGGAATAGCTCTTGGTGCTTTAATCGCACAGGAACTAGGTCTTCCTTTCATCTACGTAAGATCATCAGCTAAAGCCCATGGAACAGGTCAAAGAATAGAAGGCGATTACAGCGGTATTTCTTCAGTATTTGTTATCGAGGATTTGATTTCTACTGGAAAGAGCAGTTTGTCTGCTGTTGATGCTTTGCGCGAAGCTGGACTCGAGGTGAAGGGCCTTCTTGCATTCTTTACTTACGGCTTTCCCGACGCTGTTCAGAGGTTTAAGGAGAGCGAATGTCAATACGTCACACTAACTGACTACCCAACTATGCTTGAGGAGGCTTCTAAATCTGGTTATATAAATGAAGTACAAAAAGAAGATTTAGATTCTTGGTCTTCTGACCCAATGGCATGGAGTGAATCAAGAGATAAATAAGATGGTAGAATTTGTAGGACCAACAGTAGAGCTGGGAGTTTCCAAAGCAGACCTCGCAGAAGAAATAACTAACCTTGAAAACCTTGAGAAGCTATTTCCAGAAGGAACAGTGAAGGATTTTTTAGCTAACGGAGCTAAGTGTTCATTTAAAGTAACAGGAGGAGTATTAATCCATTTAGTAATGGATTCTTCAGCTCACTCTAGTGATATAATCTTAAAAATGAATACTGTTGCACCAACACCAATTAAATTTTCACTTGAAGTAAAAGCTTCTTCTACAAAAGCTGGTTGTTCTTGTTTTGTTCGATCAGAAGCAGAGGTTAATCCATTTACTAGAATGATGGTTGAGCCTGCACTGAAGAGTCTTTTTGATGAGATATCAAAAGGTATGATTGCAAAATATCCACTTAACCTCTGAGGCGTGAAGTTTTGACTTGGGAGGATTTGCATCTTTCCACTTAAACTCCCCCAATCCGTTAGAATCTATTTTAAGGAGAGCTCCAATGTGATTTTCTCCATTTACAATGTACTGTCTTTCTTCACCAAGCCCGTAGAGCTCATTATTGAATTGCTCAACTATTTTCTCATCCCCTCCATCTTTACCAAGTAGGTCAATATAATCTAGAAGTAATTCAAGAATTGGAATTTCTAGATCTTTAGGCTTCAGGTATTTTCCTACAACTTCAGATATACTTATCGCGTTAAATGCTCTCGATATTCTACGAGACATGACATTGACTCCAATACCCACGAAAGATGCTGTCCATGTTTCGCCACGCCACTGATTTTCAACTAGTATTCCCGCAACCTTGCGCCATTCCAAGTTAGTCCAAAACATAACATCGTTAGGCCATTTTACTGCTATCGATGCACTAGGCAGGTCAAATCCACAAGCGTAGTGAATTGTCTTTTTTATGCCCTTGCAAGTTGCTAGAGCTGCTGCCATGTTAAATATAGTTGCACTTACATGAGGAGGTTTTAGAACAACCCATGTCATTGCAAGATCCTGATCAGGTAATGAAGACCAAACATTACCTCTTTGACCTCTCCCTGAGGTTTGGTATGAAGTGGAAACTAAAAAACCAATTTTATCCGTGAATTTATCTGCGTTAGATCTGAGTAATTGAGCAGCATAAGTGTTGGTGCTTTCAACTTCAGTTAGATAGACTCTCAATAGCCTGCCATGACGCGATTCTATTTCACTTTCATTGTGAACCATACTGTCTGTCAAAAGTAGTAACTTTGGCATTCAATTCTGTGAATGAAAAATTTGACGACTCCACCGCCGGAAACTTTACTCGACGCAGTAATAAAGGGGCTTGACGCCGTAAAGGGACATGAAATCACTGTTGTCGACTTACAGTCGGTTGCATACGCAATCTCTTCTTTCTTTGTCATAGTTCATGGTTCTAGCCATACCCAAGTCCAAGCTTTAGCTAATTCAGTTGAGAAGTTTTGTTGGGAGAATTTGAGCGAAAAGCCAGTAAGTGTCCAAGGTCTGCGTAATGGAGAATGGACTATTCTCGATTACTTTGATGTTGTCGTTCACATTTTTCACGAGGAAGCAAGAACTCGTTACGCTCTAGAAGAACTCTGGGGTGACGCAGATATTAGAAAAATTGAAACAGTGTAGTAACATGAGTAAGGGAAAGAAAAAAGTAGCGTCTAAGAAGACTAATAGAGCAAATAGTAAGGCCAAAAAGCGTCGTCCAAATAAATCCCCTGAACTACCAAAAGGTGGATCGATTAATTTTTATTGGATTTATGGTATTGTGGGATTGTCTTTAATTGCCATGATATTTATGAATTCTAAGGGCGGCGGTAAAGAGATTCAATTTTCTGAATTCAAAGATTTTGTTGAAAGACAAGAGGTAGAAAAGGTTACTCACGATGGCCATACATACCAGGTTTTCTTAAATGAAAAAGGAAAGGCTACTATTAGTGATGGTATGAGAGATGATGGTAGTTCAATCATGAACAACCTCTATGATCAAGGTCCAGATAGATGGTTCTCAATGCCTCCTGGCGATGGATACTTAGAGGATTTTAAATCTCTACAAGAGGAATATAAGTTTTCTTCTAAATACGAACCTATAAATGAATGGGGCCAACAGATGTTCTCATGGATTTTCTTCTTATTCTTAATGATAGCAGTTTGGATGTTTATCATGCGTAGAATGGGTGGTGGTGCCCCCGGTGGTAATCAAATATTCAGCATTGGAAAGTCAAAGGCTAAAGTATTTGAAAAGGGTGATTCCACCCATGTTACTTTTAAAGATGTAGCGGGTGTAGATGAAGCAAAGGAGGAGCTTGAAGAGATTGTTGACTTCCTTATGCATCCAGAAAAGTATACAAAACTAGGTGCCAAAATACCAACAGGAGCACTTCTTGTAGGCCCTCCAGGGACCGGCAAAACCTTACTTGCTAAAGCTGTAGCAGGAGAGGCGAACGTTCCTTTTTTCAGTCTAAGTGGTTCTGACTTCGTTGAAATGTTTGTTGGAGTTGGAGCTTCTAGGGTTAGAGACCTATTTAAGCAGGCAAAAGAAAAGGCACCTGCCATTATTTTTATTGATGAGATTGATGCAATAGGTAGAGCTCGTGGAAAAAATGCAAACTTTAGTTCTAACGACGAGAGAGAGAATACTCTAAATCAACTCTTGACAGAGATGGACGGGTTTGGCACGAACTCAGGAGTAATTATTCTTGCTGCAACAAATAGAGCAGACGTATTGGACAAAGCTTTAATGCGTGCAGGTCGTTTTGATAGACAGATTATAGTTGATATGCCGGATGTGAATGAAAGGAAAGCTATTTTCCAAGTTCACCTCAAGCCCATTAAATTGGATAAAACTGTTGATATTGAGAAGCTTGCAAACCAAACCCCTGGATTCAGTGGTGCGGATATCGCAAACGTCTGTAACGAAGCTGCATTATTTGCCGCAAGAACAAGTAAGAAGACAGTTAGTCATAAGGATTTTGACGAAGCGATAGATAGAATTGTTGGTGGTCTTGAAAAGCGTTCTAGAGTAATTACACCTGAAGAAAAAAAGACTATTGCATTTCACGAAGCTGGCCATGCAATTGTAAGTTGGCTAATGGAATTTGCTTCACCTCTTGTAAAGGTTAGTATTGTTCCTAGAGGCCAAAGTCTTGGTGCTGCATGGTATATGCCTCATGAGCGCAAGATTACAACAACTGAACAGATTTTTCATGAGATGTGTGCTGCTCTAGGTGGAAGAGCTGCTGAGCAAGTTGTGTTTGGCACCATCTCTACTGGTGCATTGAGTGATCTAGAAAAGGTAACACGTCAAGCTTCAGCTATGGTTACTGTTTACGGACTCAATGAAAAGATAGGTAACATCAGTTACTATGACTCAAGAGGTGATGCAACATTTACAAAACCCTATTCTGATGCTACAGCAAAAATCATCGATGAAGAAGTGAGCGCTGTTATTGAAAAGGCTTATACAAAGGCAAAACAAATTCTTGTTTCAAATAGAAGCAAACTAGATGCTCTTGCAAGTGAACTACTTCAACATGAAGTGATTTATAAAGAAGATGTAGAAAAGATATTAGGTCCAAGACCTAGTGAAGTTTCTGATTCTAAAGACGAAACTGAATCAACAGAGGAATGACGAATTGGATCACGGTATATAGTGATTCCTTTGTTCCTGGAGTTGAAATGCGCAAAATACTTTTAGAAGAACATGATATCCCTTGCGTTCTTGTAAACAGACAATGCAGTAGCTACAGCGGTGTAGGTTTTGCTTCAGTTGAAGTTGATTTAAATATTCCCGAGGAATACGCTGAAAGGGCTTCTAAAATTCTAGTACAATGAGTGAATTGATTACTCGATCGATTACAGGTGTAGTGCTAGTTGCTGTTGTGGTTTTTGCAACTTCTTATTCTTTTGAAACATCGGTGTTGTTTTGGACATTAGTCACAGTTTTGGGCGTTAGAGAACTCTTACAAAACCTTATGGGTACCTTTTTGTGTTCTGTATTACTAGCGATTACAGCTGCATCAGTTGTTGGATTAGGATTTTTCAGTTTTTCAGATCAGGTGTTTCAATTTGATTCAGGAAGTTACAACGGGTTAAACACAGTTGCATTTTTAAGTGTTATATGGGCAAATGACTCGTTTGCATATCTAGGAGGCATCGCTTTAGGTAGGAAGTTTATTTCTAAAGGTTTGTCTCCAATTATTTCGCCCAAAAAAAGTTGGGAGGGTGCTTTAATAGGTAGTTTATTTTCAGCATTAGTAGCATATTTATTTATTGGAACTTTGGGAATTTTCTTGGGCTTATTTATAGGAATTCTTGCTACACTTTCTGACCTTATTGAAAGCAAAGCCAAAAGAAAAGCAGGCATTAAAGATTCAGGAACTTTACTACCAGGACACGGTGGAATACTTGATAGATTTGACGCATTACTTCTCTCAGCACCTTTTACGTTTATCGTCATCTACATAATCTCACAATGAAGCTACACAGGGAAGGGTATTCAATTTTACTAAGTGAAATCATGATATCACTTATAATAATTGTTGGATTAATTTTTCTAAGACTTCCAAATATAGTGCTTTATATAGCATCTGGAATCGCAGTAGTTATTTTCATTCTTTTCGCACAATTCTTTCGCGTTCCTAAAAGGTCTATTAATAATGTTGAAGGCCAAATCACTTGCCCCAGTGATGGTAAAGTTGTAGTAATTGAAAGGGTACATGAACCAGAATACTTTAAGGACGAAAGAATTCAAGTGAGTATTTTTATGAGTCCATTAAACGTTCATGTACAATGGGCTCCAATGGAAGGTTTGGTGAGATACGCTGTTTATCACGCTGGCAAATATCTTGTAGCATGGCACCCTAAAAGCAGCACTGAAAATGAGCATACAACTCTTGTAGTGGAAAGTTCAAAGGGAGAGGTTTTATTCAGACAGATAGCAGGAGCAGTTGCTAGACGAATTAAATACTATGTTCAGCCAGGTGATATGGTAAAATGTGGTGAGGAAGTTGGATTTATCAAGTTTGGCTCACGCATAGATGTATTTCTTCCACTTGATGCTGAAATTCACGTAAGCCTTGATGATAAAGTGAAAGGAAGAGAAACTCTTCTTGCCACATTATCAGATTAAAAGTTTCATCAAACTAGAATATTTATTTAGTTTAGTAAGGTTAATACCAATTAAACTGACTTTCATGAAACAACAACTACTATTTGTAGGGGCTTTACTATTCGTTGGATTAAGCATTAGCGCACAACAAAAGGCTCCTTTTATTTCTAATGACATTCCTCAAGTTCCTGTAGAAGCTAGGATTGCTGTACCCATGCCACAATATACAATTGACGGATTCAATGAGGTCCCTAAAAATCCTCTTAACACTCAAATTAATGAGAATTTTGAACATGTTCAATTAAGAGAGTTAGTTATAGAACGACAGATTATTGGTCTTACTCAATACGACCTTCAAAGTAATGCAGCTATTGATGATAGAATGGCTGGAAGTGGAGATGCGGTATCTGCTGCTTGGATTATGAGTCTTGAGATCACTCCATTTAACGATAGAGGAACAGGCTATAATCATTTTGCTAGTGAACTATGGGGAGAACAGCCTTACGAGCGTATTGAAAGTGAAAGAGCAGGATGGCCGTCTATTTTTTACACAGGTTCAGGTGAAGAGGTGGTGATTTCTCATGCAGGTATAGATACTCCACTATTAATGGCTAAAAGAACTATTGGAAGCGGCTCGTGGGAAGAGTCTTATATTTCTTCGGATGGTCCATTTGGAAACCTTTGGCCTAGAGCTGCGGTAGGTGGACCTGATGGAAATACTATTCATGTTATCTGTGTCAGTACACCAATTGGAAATGGAGGAACAGAATTCCAAGGACAGGATGGTGCACTTCTATACTACCGTTCTCTCGATGCTGGTGAGACTTGGGAGATGCATACTTTCGCTGAATTGGACTCTACTCAATTTAATGGTTTTGCCGGTGATACTTATGCAATCCACGCTAGGAATGGTGTAGTAGCGTTCACAGTGTTCAACGATTTAATGGACACTTTTGTTATGCAATCTGATGACAATGGAGATAACTGGGAGTACACAGCTGTTGCTGATTTCCCAATTGATAATTATGTAATTGATTCAGGTTTACCTGATTCTCTTGGCTACGATTTTAATGATGATGGTATTTTCCAAGAGTACTTAAATTCAGACGGAGCAGGAGATATCCACGTAGATCAGTTTGGTCAAGTTCACATGGTATTTGGAGCTATGTATTACATGGACGCTGATACTACTGATGATAATTTCAGCTATTTTCCTGGAACAAACGGTCTTCAGTACTGGAACGATAGTTATGGAGTTGATAGTTCTTTAACTATTGCATACGCATACGATTTAGACGAGAGTGGAGGTATTGACTTAGAAGATGAAATTGCTGCTTACTATGTTAACCTTGCAGGAATACCAAGTATGGCTTCAAACGAAGACGGGGATCTATTTGTATCGTACTCTGCAATCAATGAGATGTACACTACAGGTGTGCAGAACTACCGCCACATCTATTTAGTTCATTCAACTGATAATGGATTGACTTGGAATTCAGATGACGCTTGTAACCTAACACCAGATTTAGATTACGATGGGTACGAGTCTGTATTTGGATCCATCTCGCCTGACGTTGATGAGCACCTTGAAATCATATACCAAAGAGATTTCGAGCCAGGCTTACACGTGCGTGGAGATGAGGATCCGGTTGATTTAAATGATATTGTACACATTAGAGTTCCTACTTCAGATCTTGCTGATTGTGCAGATATTGAATTTGTAGATTGGGTTGGAATTGATGAGCCATTTGACGAAGGAGATGTTACTCTTTATCCAAATCCTTCAACTTCAACAGTGCAACTTATAATAGATAGGCCTGGAGTACACAATGTAAAACTCTACGATTTAGGTGGTAGAATACTTTTAAATTTTGAAACAAGTGCGATGGTTCAGGATATGAATATCAGCGACTTTTCTTCAGGGGTTTACCTTGTGGAGGTTGCTCAAGGAAATGCTTCAACTGTAATTAGATTAGCTATCGACTAGAAAGAATATTCAGTTTATGAAATTAATAAGGCGGCTCCATAGGGAGCCGTTTTATATTTACACCAAATGGAGAAGATTATTTCAGAAATAGCCCAAATTCTCAAAGACAAACATCTAACAGTTTCTACTGCAGAGAGCTTTACATCAGGAGCGGTCGCAAGTGCGTTAACGTCTATTCCAGGAGCAAGTGAATATTTCAAAGGAGGGATAATAGCATACTCTGAAGAAATAAAATGCGATCTGCTAGGTGTGTCTTCAAAAACCATTGATGAAAAAGGAGCAGTTCATGTAAGTACAGCAATTGAAATGGCCCAATGTGCATCCAAGCTTATGTCATCTGACTTTGCTCTTGCAACTACAGGTTTAGCAGGACCAGGAGGTGGCACCCCTGAAATACCTGTTGGTACCGTACATTTGGCTATTTTTGGCCCTGGATATATCAATAGTTATACTAAGATCATAAAAGGAAGCAGGGAAGAAGTGGTTGAGAAGGCAACAGTTCTATTAATCACTAGATTTAAAAATATTTTGTCAAATTGGATAGAATAAACTGTTTTTGTTGGTTTGAGCAACAAAAAGTCGTTTCTTTGCACTCCTAAATTTTGAGTCATGAGCCGTATTTGTCAGATTACAGGAAAGAAAATGATGGTTGGAAACAACGTGAGTCACTCAAACGTAAAGACTAAACGTCGTTTTTACCCAAATCTTCAGCGCAAGCGTTTTTACATTGCAGAAGAGGATAGATGGGTGACTCTACGTGTGTCTGTAGCAGCAATGCGTACAATCAATAAGATTGGCGTACTTAATGCTATGAATCGTGCAAAGGAGGCAGGTATTCTTATTGAGAAGGCATAATAGTATTTAACTAACTGAAAAGGCCAGCTTTGGAATTGTCCAATAGCTGGCCTTTTTTCTTGTCAATTATTTTCCTTCCCTATTCCTTAGTCTCCTAGAATAAGTGGTAATCCGTTTTCACCAGATCCAATTACTACAATCTTAGCGTTATTACTGTTGCTAAGTTCAGTTGTAGCCTCAATACCCTTCCATTGTAATAAATCATCATTGATACTTTGTGATACAATGTTTTGGAAATCGCGTATACCCTCTGCTTCAATTCTCTTTCTTTCAGCTTCTTTACTAGCTTTCTCAATACGGAACTCGTATTCTAAAGATTCTTGCTCTTGCTGAAGCTTTCTTTCAATAGCCTGCTCTAGTGTTGTAGGAAGCTTAATATTACGAATAAGAACGTCATTTAGCTGAATGTAGTTATCGGCAAGCTTTTCAGCCAGTCGGTCTTCAATTTCAAGCTGTATCTCTTCTCTTTTAGTTGTGTTAAATTCCTCCGGGATATATTTAGCAATAACCTCACGAGCAACTGAACGCATAGCGGGCTGTATAACCTTAGCTTCGTAAAGCATTCCTCTCTCAACCTCTAAAAATCCCAAATTATCATATTGAGGTTGATAGAATAGAGTCATATCCATAGTGATCTTCAAAAGATTAGAAGACAGAACCTCTAGGTTTTCGTTAATCTCTTGTTGACGCACCTCGTATTGATAAACCTTATCCCAAGGAGCCTTTATGTGGAATCCGCTTGTTTTTGGTGGTGATTCAGGGTTTACTCCATTTCCAAAAGTATGGAAAATCAAGCCAGCATGTCCAGAATCTACAGTGTATGTTAGTGAACTCCACAGTATTATTATTGGAAGGACAAACAGCATTCCCATAGCTATCATTCTGATTCTAGCTTTTTCTTTTTGTGTTGGTGTATTCATGATATTTTATTTAATAGCCTCCTTGACGTCGTCTAACTCCCCATTCGAGAGTTAAACCGCCAATCAAAAGCCAAAGTATGAATTTTAAATTAATTAACTCTAACCTTTCTGTAAACTCGTGAAGTATATCTTTCTTATTGATTTTTGAAACTATTGTTTGAACATAGGAATCAACTACTTCACTTTCATAATCAGTTGATATTGCCCCAACGAATTCACCTCCAGTTTTAGAGCCTAGTCTTTGTAATAAATCGTGATTAGCTGATTCTGAAACTAGTTCGGCTTTCAGCTCACTTACTACAAAAGCGCCATTGAGTCTTTCGACCTTGTCGTCTAAGATTGTTGTTGCGCTCCATCTGTATTCACCTGCTGACATTCTACCACAATCGAGATTATAGCTTCCTTTGTCTATAGAAAAATCGTAATCGAATTCTTCTCCCATAGAATTCACTACAACTAGACTTATATCCGCATCAGTTGAAGGATTTAGCGAAGCGTCGTAAACTTGAGCTGAAAACTTAACTCTTTCATCCTGTTCAAGTCTCTTTGGTGAGACTACTCTAAACCTTCGTACATCATCTCTACTGTCTAGATATTGAACCGTATTGTTGATTAAGGCATCAATCATATTAGTATTCCCATTTTTAATAGAACTTTCCATTCTCCATCTCCAAATTCCTTCTCCCATCAAAATCCCTGATCTTCTGCCCAATGCATCTTTATTGAAGCCTAATAAAGGCCAAACAGTTTCTAGAGCATCTAGCTTTTGGTAAATAATGGACTGCAGTGAATTTGATGGTTTATAATTACCCATAGCCCGAGTAAGTGGATGTAGATAAGCTAATTCCTTATCTAGGCCAACAGGTATTTCAAAAAGACTGAACCCCTTATTTACTTCGCCACTAACTTCTTGTAATGCAGCTCCATGTTCCACGCTTATACCAGACCTTTCCAAAGGAATGTGTTCCCAATCCATTTCAGCGCCTCCGACAAAAAGAATTGGCATATCACTATTAAATGCCTTTGTAACAGCTTTTGGAGTTTGTGATTTGAGATTTGGGATATTATGCAAAACAATTACATCACTTTCATTAATTTCTGAATTTGGATTCATCTCAGATCTAAACAAAACACTTACCTCTTGATGAAGATTAGTTTTAAGGCTGTTTTTCAATGCCTGTACATCGGGATGTGGCGCTTGAGCGACTATGGTAATTTTCCTTTTGCTGTCTAAAACTTCTATATATGATGAAGCGTAGTTATTCTCAATCCTTTCTTCTCCAACTAAAGGAGAGAGGCTGATTCTGATTTTCTTCATCCCACTCATCTCAGCTTTCACAAAGAAGCGACGCGTATAGAAGCCAACATGGTCAGTGATGTCTATGACTTCTCTACCAACCATATTAGAACCTAGAAATAAATTGAGAGTTAATTTTTGGCCTTTAAAACCATTCGATCTGAATCTAACTTCTACAGGAAATTCATTATTGAGATATGTCACTTGGTTGCTTAATAGCTGAGTTATCTCTATATCTTGAATAACTGTTGTATCGCCAGTTCCAATAAAAAAGTGAGGTGTTTCTAGAAGTTTTGTTCCAAACTCAGGATCACTTCCTCTATTGCTCAATCCGTCAGTTGTTACTACTACAGCGCCAATATTCCTATGGACGTATTTGTTTCTTATCCCTTCTAAAGCTGCTGATAAATCAGTTCTGCTACCATCACAAATCCACTGCTCTCTTTCCTTTAATTGTTTTGCGAAATCCCAAACCTCAACATTAAAATCAT
>CEUK01186610.1_pt1 | contig 17364 bp, 13 predicted proteins | sample 356451 | NCBI WGS metagenome assembly CEUK01 (sample SAMEA2622843, study PRJEB7988) | marine metagenome | isolation source: saline water (ENVO:00002010), including
CTTCATTTATAAAATAAGTATGAGTGTAAGGTTTTAATTCAATATGATTATTGAATTGAGTTACATTACTTCAATTTTAATTATTTAATTTTAAAGCTGCATTTAATAAATTATCATGAGAACACATTTAGTATTTTTAATTTCGACCTTTATAAACTTAAATTTTTGGTCTCAATCTCCAGGCGACACAACTGTAATTGAAACATTAGATTTTAACGACATTACAAAAAGACGAGGCTGGTATGTTTTTCCATCTGATACTAATGAATTTCACAAAGTGTTAATGTATTATACATTGAAGTGCGATGCCGCTACTACTCAAGATAATTTTCCATGTGGAGAATGGGATTATACAACGTATACAAGGCTATACAATCACAAAAATGTAAACAACCCTTATTATTATTATAAAAATTCTAATCCTGAAGTTATTACTTACAACAACAATCCTAAGTATGACATACATCAAAAATACAGTTACAACTCAGTAATAAATTCTACCATTTCTGAAAATATCATTTCTGTTGGTTCAGGATCTACTACGGCATCAGATTTATTCAATACTAATTTTAAATCGGGAAAGGTTCAATACCTCATCTCAGCGACAGAACTGCTAAACCAAGGATTGGTTTCTGGGGATATTTCCAGACTTTCAATTGATATCCAAAATTTAGGTGAAACGCTTAATAATGTAACAATTAAGATGAAAATGTCATCTTTAACTGTATTGACTGACTCCACGTATGAAACTGATAATTTCACAACGGTTTACAACAATTCAAATTTACAGCAACCACAGTCAAGCACGGTGTTTAATTTCATTAACCCTTTTTATTGGGACGGCTCTAATAATGTAGTTTTAGATATCAGTTTTACTTCACAAGTTTCTAACAACCCTTACACTACATTATCTGATGACATAGGCAATAACATAGGACTGATTCAAAATCAAAATGGACATTTAGACTTTAAAGACGATGAAATTGTTGATGTTCCAGCTTCTGTTTTTTCTAATGTTGATAGCGCCATTACCGTTTCTTTTTGGTGTTATGGCGATGAAAATTTAATGCCATTTAACTCCTATATTTTTGAAGGAAGAGACACTAATGGGTATAGAGTAATTAATTGCCATTTGCCATGGAGCAACAGTAGAGTATATTGGGACGCAGGCAATAGCGGATCAGGATCTTACGACAGAGTTCATGAAGCAGCCAATTTAAACGATTTTGCTGGAAAATGGAACCACTGGGCGTTTACAAAAGATGTGTCTAGTGGTGATTTAATGGCCTATTTAAATGGAGAGCTATTCATGAGCGCAAGTGGCCAAACTAGATTAATGTCAGGCATTACTAAATTTAGAATTGGAGGAACAGCAGCCGCCAACTTTAATGGTGCTTATGATGGGAAAATTGATGAATTTAGAGTTTGGAATAAAGCTTTGGATTCATCAACAATAAAATCTTGGATGAATAAATCTATAAATAGTAATCATCCATATTACAACCACCTTCAGGTGGCATACCACTTTGATGAAGAAACCGGAAATATTGCTCATGACTACAGTGTTCATGCAAGACACGGATCATTATTGGGCTTGCCTAAATGGGAAACCGCAGATTTATCACTTAGAAGCTTTGATTTAATTGAAACCACCATTCGACCAAAGTTTTCTTTTTACAAAGGAATCTACACCACAACACTAGACTCTAACATAGTTAACGATACTGTATATAATGCGCAGGTTTCTATTGTTGAAACGCTTCCATTTGTTGACATGAATGTTTCAGGAATTTCAAAAAATCACATTGATACCATTTATGGTTATGAAAGCGGGTGGGGATATACTTATGACCTAGTTGGTGAAAAAGTAGATTCATTAAATTTTGGAATTGACAATCAATTAACTAACACTTACCAGCAAGACATTCATCAAATTCAAAACTATGTTACGCCATATGGTATTGGATTAGACTTGGGTCCTTATGGGTTTAGATGGGTTTATGACGTAACTGATTATTTGCCTCTTTTTAAGGACACGCTTGAAATTTCAGCTGGAAATCAACAGGAATTAATAGATTTAAAATTTTTATTTATTCATGGAACTCCACCAAGAGACATAATAGATTTTAAAACCATTTGGAGAGGGGATTATGGACACGCTAACATTGCAAATGATGTATCGATGCCAGCCGTAAATGTGTCTTTAAATTCTAGTGCAACCCAACATAAAATAAAAACTAGAACAACAGGCCATTGGTTTGGGGGCTTTCAAAACTGTGCTGAATTTTGCCCAAAGCTTCATCATGTTAAAGTGAACGGAACTAAACGTTTTGAGTGGGTCAACTGGAAAGAATGTTCAGACAACCCTGTAATTGATCAAGGCGGAACTTGGATATACGACAGGGCAGGTTGGTGCCCAGGTACATTTGGAAATACATACAATCATGAGATTACGCCATTTCTTAATCCAAACGATACTTCTGTGAATATAGATTATGGAATGGAAGTTACATCAGGTGGAATGGAAGGGAATTACAGAACTACTGTCCAAATGGTTTCATATGGCGATCATAATTTCCAAAATGACGCTGGCATTACGGATGTATTAGCACCTAATGAATGGGAGTTTCATAACAGAATAAATCCAATTTGCGACCAACCAAGAATTCTTTTAAAAAATACTGGAGAGCAAGATTTAACAAGTGTAAAACTTGATTATTGGATTTGTGGCGGAGCCCATGAAAATTTCACATGGAATGGAACACTTGCTTTTGATCAAGAAATTGAAATTGAATTGCCCATTTCTAGTCAGGCCTTTTGGAATTCGGCACAATTTTGCAAAGATTTTCACGTAGAAATCATGCAAGTAAATGGCGTTGCTGATGAATGTGCAGAAAACAACCGATACAATACAACATTTGAAGTTCCTCCAATGTATCCTGAAAACATTGTTCTATGGGTAAGAACCAATGCTGCAGGACATGAAACGAAATTATATGTAAAAGATGTTGATGGAAACATTGTTTTTTCTAAAACCAATTACCAAAGCAATACCCTATACAGAGATACCATTACATTACAAGATGGATGCTATCAGATTGAATTAGAAGATACTGGTGAAAACGGGTTAGATTTTTTTGCTAATAATGATGGAACAGGATTTTTTCAAATAAGAAAAAGTACCGGTCCTCCATTAGCTGGATTTGAATCCAATTTTGGAAAAAACATCATCCATTACTTTACAGTTGGGTATGGTCTTTCAATTAATGAAAACAATTTAAACGTAGGGTTTGAATGTTATCCAAACCCAGCTAATGAAGTGTTAAATATAAAGTCTAGTGGGTTTACCAACGAAATAAAAGTTAATGTTTTTGACGCATCTGGAAGGCAGGTATATAAAGACGTTTGGATAACTAATCATATATACAACACCAATCAAATAGACGTATCTAATTTTGAAAAAGGAATGTACTTGATTCAAATTTCAGACGATTACAATTCCAAAACCCAAAGGTTTATACACGAATAAGAAAAAAAGATCTTAAATCCTATCTCTTAATATACTTTCTGGTAGGTGAGAACCTATCATATGCAACCCTAAACCCAACAGTGGCGCTTGATTCATTTTTTTCATAAACTTTCACCATGTGTTTTAAAAGGATGGCTTGGTTGTCTGCCCATGAACCACCTATTGTTAAGTGTGCGGTTTTAAATTTATCCAAAGCTTTTAAGTTGTGTAGGTCTCTGCTTGCCTTGATCTCAATATTTTCATCCCAATCATAATCATAAATTCTTAAACTATCTCTTAAGTAAATGTATTTTTTAGCAGCAATTTCCTCGTCATCATTTACAGTTAATTTATAAGGTATGATTTGCTCATAAGGTATATTTTTCCAACGCCAAAGCCCATTTTCCTCTATATTTTCAGTAAAGAAGTCCATTAAATAAGGGGATACATACTTTCTTTCCTCGTAATCAGCAGTATCAATCATGTCTTTCATTCCATTGCTATCATAAACATTACCCCTAAATTTACTCCACTTATATACTGTGTCTTTTATAAAATTATCAAGAACCCATTCTTCTACATTTCCATGAAGATCGTAAATTTTATAATCATGTCTTATAGCCTTCCCATTGATGTACCTAACAACTACTTCTTCTGAATCAAATGACTTAACAGGTGTAGTGTACTTGTCTTGACCTATATTTTCAGTAAAACCTTTTAAAAGTATATTATTGTTGTCTTTTACTTCACCAAAGTTAGCAGTGTGTTTACCTTTTTTGTTTTTTAAAGAGAATTGTTTGAATTCAAAATCTTTCATCTTATTATCTAAACCTGCCACTAAATTTAAGGCATAAAGATATTCGACTTCAGTAGGTAATCTTAAAGGAGGTATAAATATTCCATCTATTATAATCTTACGGTATCCATCTCTTTCTCGCTCTACTGTTTTTGGTCTTTTATCATGCGATATAAATTTTTCCTGTTGTTCTTCATTGATTCGCTGTGTAAGCCAAATACAATAAGCCTTAGCTTGATTTTTAGACACACCAACAACAGGATAATTGTCAAAATAAGGATGATTAAAATAAAACTTATGAATAGTGTCTTGTGGGTTATAAAAGTTGCTTTTTAGCCACACGCTGGTGTCTGGAAGTATACATATAGGCACTGTCAGTTTGTTTTCTCCATAGTAATCTTTTTCACCATGATAGATAAAATCTTGAGACTGATTGTTTTTTACCCAAGTTACAAATTTGCGATATTCCTTGTTGGTGACTTCATGATCACATAAAGAGAATGAAGCGACAGTAATTCTACGTATATTACTTTCAGTATTATACAGTACATTATTCTGATTAGAACTAAGTTTGATTTCTTTGCTCATTTTAGTTGTAAAAGTGCCTCCTTCAACATACCTAAACCCATATTTTTTATCCGGAATATATTCTTTAGACGGAAACGTTTCAAACCATCCAGATTCGTCTGTCCATCCTGATTTTGTTGTTACTTTTGGCGAGCAACTTGATGTAATAAAAGTAAATACAATTAATTGAAATAAACATTTCATAATTTAAATTTAAGGTCCTCTAAAATAAGGGAATTTCATTACTAAATAGTAACCAATAATCCCAAATTTGTGACCCCGGCAGGATTCAAACCTGCAACCCTCAGAGCCGAAATCTGATATTCTATTCAGTTGAACTACGGGGCCAATGCAACAAAAATAGAATTAATTGCTACAATAAATTGATTATTTAGTTAGTTTGTAGGCTAATGCGAATGTTTATATTGATATACCTGCTTATAATTAACACTTTTCTGTTCGCTCAAGATTCGTTTTCAGTAGGAACTTGGAGAGATCACTTGCCATATACGAAAATAAATGAAGTGGCTTTTTTAGATAACGTGTACTATGCAGCATCACCTTATTCATTAATTTCTTTTGATGCTAATGAAAACGAAATTTCAAAGTTAAATACCATAACTGGCCTTAGTGAAGTTGGCATTTCTGCTATTGCAGCCAATGATAAGCGTAAAACCTTAGTTGTTGGATATCAATCGGGAAATTTAGACTTAATTAAAAACGATAACATCATTAATATTTCTGCCATTTTAAATAGTGGAATTATTGGGGATAAAACCATATATGAATTGGTTGCTCATGACGATTATGTGTATGCATGCACAGGCTTTGGAATTGTGGTTATTGATGTGCTCAACAGAGAAATTAAAGACACTTACATTGTTGGCGAAAACAATTCACAAATTAAGGTTTTGGACGTACATATTGGCGTTGACAGTATTTTTGCTGCAACAGATCAAGGCATAAGAGCCGCCAACTTATCAAGCCCTTTTTTATCAGATCCAAGCATTTGGGGCAATGTCACCAACCCTTATAACATAACGTTTACTTCTTTTGAAAACATTTTTGGTGCACAAAGCAATAAATTCTTGCTATATAATAATTCTTTAGATAGCGCCCTATTATTAGACTACAATAGTGGAAATTGGGATACGGTTTTTTATGACTCAAATTTTGGAATAAATAACGTTAAGTCTTATGAAAATACGTGGTTAATTTCTAACCCTAGCTATTTGTTGGAATACGATTTAAATATGGATACTGTAAATTTTTTATACGCCTATAACGGTTCATCAAGCATGTCTCCAAATGATGCCATAAAAAACGATGAGTATTATTGGGTAGCAGATGATAAAAAAGGATTTAAAAGGGTTAGAAACAACTTCACCGCTAGCAATATTGGCGAACTTGGCCCTTATGAAAATGATGCGTTTCATCTTTCATGTGAAGACGGAGTGCTTTGGGTTTCATCCGGTCAAATTGACGGAACAAATTGGAACAAAACCTTTAATTGGCACGGTTCATATGTATTTGAAGATGAAAATTGGGAGATCTATAATAAAACAACAGTTACTGAACTTTTACAAGATATAGATACGGTTTCAGATATAATTTGGTCATCAATTGACCCTAAAGACAACCAGCATGTTTTTGTATCTTCTTTTAGCGGAGGATTAATTGAATACCTAGACGGGGCTTATGTTAAACGCCACTCTTATTACAATTCTTCTTTACAAACTAGAATAAATCAAAATGGAAACAACGTACATGTTGCTGGAACAGGTTTTGATCAAGACGATAATTTATGGGTAGCCAATTCTTTTGCAAGCGAACCTTTGTCTGTTTTAACTTCATCAGGAGAATGGATGTCATTTTTCTGTGGCAGCGAAGCATCTAATCAATTGTGTACCGACTTGTTGATTGATAAAAATTATGGGTACGTATGGATGGTTGTAAACCAAGTGGGAATTGTAGTTTATGATTTCAATCAAACCCCCTTAGATGTTTCAGATGATCAATATGTTACTTTAGGAACTGGAACCGGTTTAGGTGCATTGCCTAGTACATTTATAAATTCTCTTGCAATTGATAATGACGGAGAAATTTGGGTAGGAACTAATGAAGGGCCAGCTGTTTTTTATAGTTCCTCCCCTATATTTAGTGGGCAAAATTATGATGCTAATTCTATTTTAATTGAGGAAAATGGATTGCTTCAATATTTGTTAGAAAATGAAGTCATTTCTGATATTGTAGTAGATGGTGCAAATCGCAAATGGATAGCTACAAGAGGAGGCGGTCTTTTTTTAATGTCTGAAGATGGAACTCAAACAATTCAGTCATTTAATGAATCAAACAGCCCTTTATTTAGTGACAATATTCAGGCTTTGGCTCTTAATGATATAACAGGGGAATTATACATAGCTACTGAGCTTGGATTAATGGGTTATAAAGGTACAGCAACTCAACCAAATGCTGTTTTTTCAACTTTAAAAGTGTACCCTAACCCTGTCAGACCAGATTATTATGGAAACATTGCCATCAAAGGAATGACAGAAAATGCTGAGGTTAAAATTACAGACGCTAATGGGAATTTAATTTACTCTACGTTTTCAAATGGAGGTCAAGCGGTTTGGGATGGAAATAAATTAGATGGTTCTCCTGTAATATCGGGGGTTTATTATGTATTTGCCACTTCTCAAGATGGGTATTCAAGTGAAAAGTCTAAACTTTTAATTGTTAGGTAGCTTTTTACAATTTCTGCTGTGAATATCTAGTTTTAACCTAGGCCAAAACAGGGTTAAATACCAATAAATTTGTTTTATGAATTGGATTGATATTTTAATTGTTGTTCCATTGTTATGGGGAGGGTACAATGGGTTTAAAAAGGGATTAATATCTCAAGTTTTTGGAACAATAGGTTTAATTATTGGCATTTGGTTAGGGGTAAATTTTCCTGAGATGGTAGAGTTTTTGTTGAAAGGAAAAGTAGACGAAGAATATTTAAAAATAATTTCTTTTGTTGTGATTTTTTTATCAGTTGTTTTAGTTACTGCACTGCTTTGCAAATTTTTAGAAAAGATTATTGATTTTGTTCAGTTGAAAATAGTTAATAAGCTTGGCGGGATATTAGTTGGGTTAGCTAAAATTTTATTATTTATGGTGATTTTATGTTTTATTTTAGAAAACTGGGACAAATACGGAAATGTAATTAGCCAAGAGCAAAAATCTTCATCTTTACTTTATTCAAAGTTGGCAAAAACATCGGAATTCATATTGCCTGAATTACAGCAAAAAACAAACATTGTTGTTTCTTCAGATTCTTTAGATACTATTTTCAAAACACCCAATTAATCCTATAAAGTTTGTTTACATTTGATGTATGATGTTTTCTACATTTTATGGTAAAAACAATTTAAAATCAAAGGTGTTAAATTTGTATAACACCAAAAGAGTACCACATGCATTATTATTTAATGGTAGCGAAGGATCAGGAGCCTTTCAATTGGCTATGTCTTTGGCGCAACTCTTGCTTTGTCAGGAGCCGTCATTATCAGATTCATGTGGAAAGTGCTCTTCTTGCGTTAAGGTTGAAAAAATGATGCATCCTGATGTCCATTTTTCTTTTCCTATTCAGTTGTCTCAAACAAATAAAACAAACATTTCAGATGACCTTCTTGATTTATTTTTAGAAATGATTTCTGAACTTTCATTTTTCTCAACAGAAATATGGAACGATAAAATGGGGAATAAAAACAAGCAGGGTGTTATTGGCACAAAAGAAAGTCAACAAATCATAAAAAAACTAGCGCTCAAATCTTATGAAGGTGGACCAAAAATATTATTGATGTGGCTCCCTGAAGAAATGAATCAACAAGCGGCTAATAAATTGCTTAAATTGATTGAAGAGCCACCAAAAAACACATATTTATTATTTATATCAGAGGAAAAAGAAAATTTATTAAGCACAATAAAATCTAGATTACAAACTATTGATGTTCCCAATTATAGCGATGAAGAAATTACTCAAATACTCTTGGATAAATTTGATTGTTCGGAAAGTGAAGCTCAAACAATAGCATCCAATTCTTTCGGAAATATGAGTATAGCCATTCAGTGCATAAAAAATGAAAATCAAAAAGATGCTTATTTATCGCCTTTTATTAATTGGATGCGCCTTTGTTACACAAGAAATATTGCCGATACAATAGACTGGGTGGATGCAAATTCGAAAGAAGGAAGAGAGCATATTAAAGGGCTTTTAATGTATTCTTTAGAAATGTTTAGAAAGTGTATTTTAGGACATTATTTAATAGACATAAAAAACATTACACAAGATCAAAAGCAATTTCTTAAAAAATTTATGCCTTTTATTAATCATAAAAATATAGTTCAGTTTTCTCAAGTTATTAACGATGCGCATTTTCACATGGAAAGAAATGCAAATCCGAAAATACTTTTATTAGATGTGTCAATTCAATTTTTTAGATTGTTAAAAACCGATAAAAAATAGTTTACATTGAATCAATATTTTATTTTTAGTTTAAATTTTTAAAATGAGTTGTTCCACGTGCACTAATAAATCAGGGATTAAAAAGGGCTGCAAGAGCAACGGTTCATGCCTTACTTTTGGGTGTAATCAAAGAACTACCTTTAATTGGCTTAACAACATCGATCAAGTAATAGTTGATAAAACCAAAAGCATTGAAGTAAGTTTTAAAAATGGCAGAAAACAATTTTTTAATAACCCTTTAGATTTACCTATATATATTGGTGATAATGTTGCGATAGATTGTAAACCAGGATATGATATAGGTGTTGTCACTTTAACAGGGGAATTGGTAAAACATCAAATTCAGAGAAAAAATCAAAATAAATTCAATCAAAGATTTAATAAAGTTTTAAGAAAAGCCACATCAGAAGATATTGCTTTATGGAAATCTAGTAGAGAAAAAGAGAGCAACATTACTATTCGTTCAAGAGAATTGGCATCAAAAACAAATTTAAAAATGAAAATTAGTGATGTTGAAGTTAGAGCAGACAACAAAAAGGCTATTTTTTATTATACTGCTGAAAACAGAGTCGATTTCAGGGAGCTAATCAAAACATTGTCTAATGAATTTTCATTAAAAGTAGAAATGAAACAAATAGGTTCACGTCAAGAGTCTTCAATGCTTGGCGGAATTGGGTCTTGTGGGAGAGAACTTTGTTGTTCATCTTGGATGACAGATTTCAGGTCGGTGACAACAAGTGCAGCAAGATATCAGCAATTGTCTTTAAACCCACAAAAACTATCAGGGCAATGCGGAAAGTTAAAATGTTGCCTTAATTACGAACTAAATCATTATGTTGAAAAATTAAAAGACTTTCCATCCACTAAGAAAAAATTATTTTCAAAATCTGAAAAAGCATCTCATATTAAAACAGATATCTTTAGAGAACTAATGTGGTATAGTGTTTCAGGTGAAGATAAAAAAGGAGCTGTAGTTTGTTTTGATATTAAAAAAGTAAAAGAAATACAAGCTATGAATGAGACAGGTAAAAACCCATATAAATTTTCAGATTTCACTTTAAAACCGGATGATCAAACAGAAAAAGAAATAGAATATTCAAATGTTGTTGGTCAGGATGATCTTAAACGCTTTGATAAAAGTTTCAAACAGAAAAAGCAAAAAACTAATAGAAAAAAAGACATCAAGTGATAAAAGTCGTGAAATTATTTTCAATATGTATTTTCTTCACTTTGCTATCCTGCAAAGAAGAGGGAGTGGTTTATAATAAATTTTTTAAAATAGAAAACTCGTTGTGGAAACATCAAGATACCTTAGAGTTCGATTTTGAAATTAAAGATACGACTAAGACATATGAATTGTATTTTCAATTTAGAAATGACAAAATATACAACTGGCAAAATATTTTTTTATTTTCATACTTAAAGCATAATAGTCAAAACAATTTTTTAATGGACACGCTTGAGTTTTATTTGACCGACAATTCTGGGCGTTGGCTTGGGAAAAAATCAGGAAACATTATTGAAAGTAATTTTTTCATTAGTAAAGTTAAATTTCCCATTAAAGGATTTTACAAAATGAATATACAACAAGCCATGAGGGATACCGCTTTGGAGGGCTGTTTGGATGTAGGTTTAAAAATAAAAGAAATCAACAATTAATTTTTGTTTTTAAATCAATTATTATATTTCTTATAAATAGATATATATTCGCTTTGTATGCCATTATTTGAAAACAGCTTAACATCCAAATTACCAAGAGTTGGAACATCAATTTTTACAGAAATGTCACAAATGGCAAATCAATATAAAGCCATTAACCTTTCACAAGGATTTCCTGATTTTGATGTAGATGATGAATTAATAAAATTGGTAAAGAAGTATCTTAATAAAGGTATTCATCAATACGCTCCAATGCAAGGGGCAATTCAATTAAGAGAAGCCATTTCAAAAAAAATCTCTTCTCAATATGGAAATCATTATCATCCTGAAAGTGAAATAACAATTACCGCTGGAGCAACACAAGCTATTTTTACTGCAATATCTGCTTTCGTTAAAGAAGAGGATGAGGTAATCATTTTTACTCCAGCATACGATTGTTATGAACCTACTGTTGAATTAAATGGAGGAAGATCCGTTTTTGTTCAATTAAAGTCACCAGACTTTAAAATAAATTGGGAAGAAGTAAAAAAACTTATTTCTCAAAAAACTAAAATGATCATCATTAATTCTCCTCACAATCCTACTGGTCAAATTCTTGATGAAAATGATTTAAAAGAATTAGAAAAAATTACTAACGATTCTGAAATTATTATTTTAAGTGATGAGGTATATGAGCATATAATTTTTGATAAAAACCAACATCAAAGTATATGTAAATATCCAAAATTATCTAATCGTTCTTTTGCAGTTTTTTCTTTTGGAAAGACCTTCCATGTAACAGGGTGGAAAATGGGCTATTGCATTGGGCCAAAGAACCTTATGAATGAATTTAGGAAAGTGCATCAGTTTAATGTTTTTTCTTGTAACCACCCGCTTCAATTGGCTTTAGCAGAATATTTAGAAATAGAGGAATATTATTTAAGATTAGGTGATTTTTATCAAGAAAAAAGAGATTATTTCAATGATATAATTCAATCCTCTAGGTTTACCATTATTCCCTCATCGGGTACCTACTTTCAATTGTTAAATTTTAGTAATATTTCTGAAGATTCAGATTTAGAGATGTGTAAAAAATTGATTAGAGAACATAAAATAGCCAGCATACCTATTTCAGTTTTTTACAACTCTACTTTAGATGAAAAAAACTTAAGGTTTTGTTTTGCTAAAAAAAAGGAAACTTTAGATGCTGCTGGTGAAATTTTGATTAAAATTTAATTATTCACATTTCATTCTTAAGATTTGCTGTTTCTATCTTATCAGCTATTGTAAAATAAGAATTAATTTTAAAATGTTTTGAAAAAATACATAGTCATACTCTTACTATTTAATGCTTTTTTTGCTAAATCTCAGAATGTGTCTTTAATTGATGTGCACTTTGAAGAAGACAGCATTACTCATATAGTGATTGATCCTGAGGGTTTATATGCAGAAAGATGGGATACTTTAGCTCAACCCATTTTTTGGAAATCAATAATGAATTTAAGCAGCGATACTTGTGTTATTAATAATGCTATGTCAAGAGAAGTTCTTGGTTATGTTCAACGAATTAAATGGCAGCAACAAACCGAAGAAGAAAAAAAATCATTTAAGGACTCTATTAGACTAAATTTTTGTTTAGAACATGAAACAAAAATTTATGTAACAGTAGGTAAAAAAGATTTTTACCTTATTGAAGAAGTCATCCCAAGCATTTCTAGAGCAATAGGAATTTTTCAAGACAACAAAGTTGACCCTTGGTTTGCGCAAGCTATTTTGCTTATTGAGAGCCCAGGAAAACTTAAGTATTCCAGTACAGGAGCATTTGGGTCTTTTCAATTAATGAAATCAGTGGCTAGGTCATTTGGCCTCACGGTGAATAGGTATGTTGATGAAAGAAAAGACTTTGATAAATCAGCTTTTGCTGCTAGTCAACTTATCAAAACCGTATGTGTTCCTAATGCAAGAAGAATTCTATGTAAAAAAGACATTGACCCTAGCGGAGATGAATTATGGTTTAAGCTGTTAGTTTTACATATTTATCATGCGGGAGCTAAAAATGTTGAAGGGTTACTAGAACAATTAAATGAACCTTTGGAAGGCATGAGTTTGATACAATGGATGTGGAGAAATGAATGGGGAAATTTTAAAAATGCCTCTCAAAATTATTCACAAGTAGCCATAGCTGCAATGCTTTGCTTGCAGGATATCGTTCTTAAAGATTGTAATTTTATTTTTCCTTGTGAAAATCAATACAAAAGCTTTTAATGTTTAGGCTTTACTCCATTCTTTCTTTAGTAATCGCATTTTTATATGCTGTTTTTTCCTTTTTTCGTTATCACGATGATTTTGGATGGGAAATCAATTATTATGACTCACTAACGAATGGTTGTTCAATTTTTTTAGTTATTCTTTTAATTTTAAAAATTCAAGCAAGGTGGCAAGCCAACTGGGCTGCCAGATTAACCAATGGGTTTCAAATTACTGTTTATGGGTGGAAAAAAACAGTAATTAATGAAGCAATGTCTATTTTTATTTTGGGGATTACCGGCCTTATGGTTTGGTTTTATTTTGAAGAAAATAAATTTATCCCCTTAATAGCGCTTTTATATTTTATGGAAAGTTTTTGTAATCTTATTATTGGGAAAAAGCATTATAAACTAATTATTAATTCTAAACTTATTTTCATCATAACCAATAAACATAAAATGTTTTATTGGGACGATATAAAATCATTTATAAAAAGACATAATGGATTAATAATCCAATTAAAAAACGGGACACAAACTCATGTTAATCAAGATGATTTTCAAAGCAATGAAGATTGGCTTGAGAAGATTCATGCTGTAGCCATTGAAAAAAAAATATATTGGGAATAATTTATTATAACCACTTTAAAGAATAAATCACTGCTTTAAGCTCTCGAATTAAATCACTTTTGTTAAAGTTAGGCGCGTATACGTACCCTTCAATTGTTATTATTTTGGTTTTACTTGGGTTTAACCTTGATACACTTACAAATGGCCCACCCATTTTATCATTATCTACTCTCCAAAGCCCTGCCCATTCCACAGTATATTCTCCATTAAGATTTATAAAAGAATGATGAGAAAAATTACCTGAATTTTCTTCTTTTCTTGTAGTCATGAAAGTTCCTTTAGATTTATTTACAATGTGTTTTTTAAATAATGAATCTCTAAGGAAAATTTGCTTATTAAGCCCAAATTGTGAAGTGTCTTTATAGTCATATTCATAAATAATTAAACCCTGTTGCTTTTCATGTTCGCCAACTTCATCTTTTTCAGTAGTCAATTGACTTAACCAAGTCAAATTTGAAATGGATCGATTTATTTTCATACTGTCAGGCAAGGCCAATTGAAAAGCATATTTCTTCTTGAGCATTTCGTTTATAGGTCCATTGAAAGAGTAATTTTTTATGATTTTAGAATAATAAAAATCATTTATAACTTGTTTTAGTTGAATTGCATTACTCTCAATAAAATTAACAGCACTTTTTTGATTGTTAAATTTAATTTTAATAATTATTTGTCCATTTGCCCATTGATCTAAAATAGGCTCAGGTAGACTAGTTGTATTTTGAATCCTTTTATCAATTTTGAGTTCTAAAATACAATTGTGTTTTTTTATGTTTTTAATAAGTCCTTTAGGGTCAATAAAATCAAGTTTAAATTCTTTTTCATGAGGTAACGGAGTAGTAGAAACAAGGTTCTCAAAATTTGTTTTTAAACTTTGGCCAATTTCATTTTCCCAGTTTATTTTTTCAGTAACAACAAGTATCTCCCCCAAATCTTCCGTTGAATTTGGTTTGTAAAGTTTTTGATTATAGTCGTTACTAACAAATAAACTAAATTGATCTTCTTCGCTGCAACCTAAAGTAAACAGTAAAATTGAAAGTGATAAAAAAGCTTTTTTCATTATAATTATCTAAATGTGCTAATTAATATCCCAGCAGAAAATAAATAGTCATTGTCATTGTCTGAAAAAACAGGATTTATTGAAAATTGACTAAATACACCCAGTCGTTTGAAAATAATATTAAAGTGATAATTTAAATAATATTGAGCAAAATGAAAATCATCTTTTATTCTTGATTTAATCCAATTATTTTCTTGTTGCTCTTTTGTAATTAATAAAGATTTAACCCTGTAATTAAAAGAAGCACCAATTTGAAGCTGAAAGCGAGGTTTTTTGTGCAAAAAAGGTTGAACCCCAATCAAAATTGGAACCTGAATGTAACTACACCTTAGTTTATTTTTAGTAGGGTTGAAAAGGGAGTCTTTTGAAAATTCTAATGTATTATTATTGTTTAGGACATGGTCTCCCAATCCTAAATTCAAAATTTGCATACCCATTCCTGAATAAAACGTACATCGTTCATTTAATGTTGAAAATAACTTTCGAAATGTAGCATATCCCCAAATATTTGAACTTGTAGATTCAAATGGGATTCTTTTATTATAGCTGCTTTCCCAGGGTTTTATATTGTTTGACAATATTGGTATTCCAAAGTTGAAAATAGTTGAACTTATATCCTCTTTATTTTGATCTTCTTTTTCATTTAATTCATCACTAAAATCCCATTCATTATTTTCTTCACTTTCTGTTACAATTAGTACATTTGAATGCTTTAAATTAATTTTAACGGTGTCTTTTTTTTGCCCAATAACAACATGAAAATTAATAAAAAGCAAAAAACAAAAAGCAAATAAAGATCTCATAAGAATGAATAAATTAAAGTTATTTTGGAGAAAGTATAGGTCTTATTTTGTTGATGTTTGGCAATACATTTTTATTTTAATTATTATGATACTAGCTCTTATTTTTTGGTTATAATTAACGTAAGGCAAAAGATGTGGATCCAATTAAAAACCCTTCTGCATATATTTCTAAAATGTATGATCCAGATTGTAATGGATTTTGCAACTCATAAAAAATACATAAATCTGTGTTTTCATTTTGGTAATTTACACTTCGTTTCGCACTCATCTCTATTTCATTATTATCATAATCAGAAATAATAATTGGAGATGGTGCAGGAAAAAACTCTCCATCTTTGGATAGCACCCTAATGTAAATGTCTTTATTGCCTGCTTTAGCAATTTTATTTCCAACTAAAGAACAACACCCTTTAATCATATTGGTTCTTGAAGCTCTGGTCGTTTCTGATTGTTTCCCACTTGATTTTATGTTTAATGCAGTTGCTGTAATGTTACCTGCTTGAAGAACAGAACCTAAGGCGACTTGTTCTAATAATGATTCATTGTGTTTTTTAAATTCTTCATTTTCACTATTTACCTTATTTAAGGTTTTATTTTTTTCTGTTAATGTATTTTGTAATGTTATATTCATTGTGTTTAAAGAGTCAATAGTGTGTATGTACCCTTTCATTATGGTTCTAAGTGTTTCTGCTTCTTTTTTTAGTTTATAAATTTTGTATTTATCTTTTTTCGATTTAGCCTGTTCTTTTTGAAGGTCATCCATTAGAGAGGTTATTTTTTCTCTTTGTGCATTAATGCTATCAACAGCCATTGTATTAGTTTGTTCTAAGCTGTCGTATGAATTTAAAAGAGTATTTAAATTTTTTTTTAAAGATTTATCATCATCATCACTAATAATACCTTCATTAATTAGCATATCGTTCATTTCTTGATTTCCAATCTCTAATGAATTTATTTTTTCATTCTGTTGATGAATATTGTTATCTAATTTGCTAATACTGAACGCTAAATATGCTAATACAGCAAGCAATACCAAAATTATATATAAAGAATAGTTTATTTTTTTCTTTTCTTCGTTTTCCATAATTGCTATAGTTCTATTTTAGTTCTTTAAAGATAAAACTAACTCATCAAGAAGAGTGCCAATATTTATAATAATATCCATATGTCAATGTTAAGTGATTTTATTTCTTTGATTTTTCCAGCAAAATGTTCTGGTTGCCAAAGCCTATTAATCCAATCTGAAAAGGCAATATGTACTTCTTGTTTTATTGAGATTAACGAATATGCTATAAAAAATTATGATCCGAAGTTTAGTTTTGGAAGAAAAAAAATAGACGGATTTTTTAGTTTATATTTTTTAATTAAAAACAGTATTCTTCAAAAAATCATACATAATATTAAATTCAAAAACGATCGACTTTCAGCACATGTTTTAGGTGTAGAGTTAGGCAAAAGACTTAAAGAACTTAATTATAATGATAAAATTGATTGTATTGTCCCTGTTCCGATAAGTAAAAAAAAATTAAGGTCAAGAACGTTTAATCAGTCTGAAGAAATAGCTAAAGGATTAAAAACCGTAGTTAATGTCCCAATTGTTACCAATTGG
>CEUK01082954.1_pt1 | contig 17348 bp, 16 predicted proteins | sample 356451 | NCBI WGS metagenome assembly CEUK01 (sample SAMEA2622843, study PRJEB7988) | marine metagenome | isolation source: saline water (ENVO:00002010), including
TCTTTGATACTACTAGGCCTTCGTTGAGCAACCTTAACAAGTAAGGACGTCGAGCAACTCAGTGGTTTATCTAAACCTTTCTCACCGCGTGTAAGTTTGTTTTGTGCCTCTAAAAGAAGATCAAACAAAACACCTTCCTTATTACCGGCGAGCTTTCTTCTAAACGGATGTAATCTTTCGGCCTCACCGTTGATAACTTCTAAAAATGTATTTCCAAAGTTTTCCAGCTTTTTTGCTCCAACACCATTGATTTGTGCCATTGCATCAAGATTAATTGGACGCTTCTGAGCCATTTCTACTAAAGTTTTGTCATTAAAAATGATATATGCTGGAACTCCTGCTGTTTCAGCTAGTTCACGCCTCTTTGCCTTTAGTCCACTCAACAAGGGCGCGTCCTCTTCACTGACCAACATCTTTATCTTTGGACTAGATTTTGCGGATTCAATAGTATCCATGCGTAAAGTTATACTTTTTTTATCACCCAATATTGCCAGAGCACTTTCCATAATTTTCAATGCTCCATGTCGATTTGGATCTGGGCGGACAAGATCATGGCCCATCATTTGTCGAAATATTGCCTGCCACTTTAACCGGCTTAGCTCTTTACCAACCCCAAAAGTAGGTAAAGATTGATGCCCGTGGCTGCGCACCTTGTCTGTTTCTATTCCCAAAAGTATATCAATAAGATAACCTGCGCCAAAGTATTCTCCAGTACGCAAGATTGCTGATAATGCCTTTCGAACCGGTTGGGTCGCATCAAATGTTTCTGGTGGCCTTTCGCATAGATCACAGTTTTTACATTCAACGTTACTTTCACCAAAATATTGTAAAAGGGTGCGACGTCGGCAGGTCAATGCTTCAGCTAAACCTAAAAGAGCGTTAAGACGCCCATGGTCGGCTGACTTTCGCGCAACTGAAGCAAGACCTTCATCAATTTGACTGCGTCTAAGACGAATATCATCTGCTCCGTAAAGAGTATATGCCGCGGCTGGACCTCCGTCTCGACCAGCTCTCCCTATTTCTTGGTAAAAACTTTCAATTGATTTAGGTAAATCTGCATGTGCTACCCAACGAATATCAGGCTTGTCTATACCCATACCAAAAGCCACAGTCGCGACAACAATTAGCCCATCTTCTCCAGAAAATCGGCTCTCAACAACTCTTCGATCCGCTGACGACATGCCACCGTGATAATGACATGTGCTGTGGCCAACTTCTTCTAAAGCTTTCGCAAGTGTTTCCGTTTTAGCTCTCGTCCCGCAATAAATAATACCTGGCTGACCTTTTCTCTGATTAACAAACTCAATAATTTGGCGGCGCGGATTATTTTTAACTACGAAGGTAAAATGTATATTCGGGCGATCAAATCCATGCAGAAATGAACTTGGTGCTATTCCATCAAAAAGACGCTCAATAATTTCTTGCCGGGTTTCCTCGTCAGCAGTTGCCGTAAAGGCAGCTAAGGGAACACCAAGGCTCCTCCGCAGTTCTCCAATTCTCAGATAGTCAGGGCGAAAATCATGGCCCCATTGGCTTACACAATGCGCCTCGTCCACAACCAAAGAAACAACATTGTATCGATGTAAAGCTGATTGCATTGCCGTTGAAGCCAGACGTTCAGGTGCCAAATAGAGTATCCGTAATTTACTGGAATTCAGTGCTGAAAAAATTTTATCTGTTTCCTCCTCAGTATTAGCTGAAGTTATTGCTTCTGCTGCCACCCCTGCAGCTTGCAGGCCACGCACTTGATCTCGCATAAGTGCAATAAGTGGGGAAATTACTACTGTGAGCCCCTCACCCATAAGTGCGGGTATTTGAAAGCATAATGATTTTCCACCGCCAGTAGGCATAATGGCAAGCACATTTTTCTTATCGACCACAGCATCAATAATTTCACTCTGACCGGGACGAAATTCACTAAATCCAAAAATATCACGTAGAAGTTTTTTGGGTCTTTTCATTGATTTGCCTGTTGGCTTTTTTGCTCATTAGTTCTGTGTCCCACAGAGCTAAGTTGCAGGCAACCACTTTTACTCATGGTAAAAAATAGTTAAGTAAGTAAGCCTTAAAACAATGAAAGATTAGTAATGGAAACAATTGCGGATGCATCATCAAAATATCAGGATAGCCTTCCAATCTCATCTGACGCTATCTTAAGTTTACTTGATGACTGGAAAATTTCATATACGCGAACAGATCATCTGCCTTTGAGAACTGTTGAGGATTCCAAAAAAGTGCAGCATCAATTTCTCTCTTCAGAAAATGGTGGTGGTCATATAAAAAACCTTTATCTGCGAGATCACAAAAAGCGAAATATTCTATTAGTTACAGAGCAAGACAGAGAAATAGATCTTAAAAATATTCACCTAAAACTAGCAGTTGGACGCCTATCATTTGGCTCTCCAAAAAGATTGATGGAAAATTTAGGTGTTAGACCTGGCGCCGTAACACCGCTTTCAATGATAATTGGCGTCCAAATGGAAGTTAGGCTTTTCATTGATAGCGATTTAAAGAACTGTAAGCAAATCTATGTTCATCCACTGGTAAATGATCGGACTCTTGGGATCACAGTAGAAGGATTGCAGAAATTTTTTGACAAAATTAAGGTACAACCGACGTGGGTTGATCTATAGTATTGTAAACAAATAAGTAGCCTTTTCATTTGCAGAGGGAAATGAGCGAAGCTATGCTATTGGTCTTAAAATGCGGTTTGAAATTAGACCCCTATTTAAATCAGGATTAGAGTGCATCCCAAAAAAAATTTCAAATTGATCACATAAATATGAATATCTATTTTGACGAAGCGTCACTAAATTGATGGTTTATATCGTGGTAAGTATCTGTGCTATTATAGAAGTGTGGTTGGAGGTAAATATATGAGTTATGTTAGAATGAACTACTTTGAATATATTTCAGAGGAAGCAGGTGATGAACTTGAAGCGCACTATATAAAAAATGCTCCTAAAAATTTTCCGGATGCAACCGCACTTGTTTTTCTCAGAACGAGTCCAACAACTGCATCTTTAACATCAATATACCCAAATAAAGATACTTTTGAAAAAGCAGCTGCACAGCGAAAAAAAGGGATTGCTGGCGTAGCAGATAAAATAAAAAATGTGCGCTTAGAAGAAGGTGAGGCCTCACTCGCTTTACTGAGATAAATAGGTTTTCATTATCAAAATAAATTAATCTGTAACCTGAGAAGAAATGCTTAGGAAAATAGCCTTATGCTAGCCGAACGACTGAAAATTTACTTAGATAAAGCTGGTATTCATTATGCATGGATTATGGCCTCAATAGTCTTCTTGTTTACATTGGCGACCTCTACGATCGCAAACGCTCCACAAATTTTGCTTCTACCAATCACCCAAGCACATGGCTGGGACATTTCAGATGTATCAATAGCTACAGGTTTAATGTATTTCATGACAGCTATGCTTTGCCCAATAGGTGCACCATTAATGCTTCGTATTGGCGTAGTAAACGTAGTTTTGATTGTTATTTTCCTAGAAGTCATAGGTTTACTTTGTACAGTCTTAGCCTTTGAAAAATGGCATTTATTAGTAAGCATTGGTTTATGTTTGGGTATCGCGTCTGGTATAATCGGATTGGGCCTCTCAGCAACTGTCGCCACTAGATGGTTCACAGCCAGGCGAGGTTTGGTCGTGGGCATAATGACATCTGCTTTCGCGGCCGGTCAGCTGATATTTATGCCCTTAATGGCCTGGATCACAACGGTGTCTAATTGGCAGTTTGCAATAGCTCCAGGATTGGTTGGTGGAATACTTTGTGGAGTTTTATTCTTTTTGCTTGGGAAAGATTGGCCATCACAACTTAGCCTATCTGCATATGGTGATGATAAAATTTACTATCCACCTGCAGGAAATACTGGAAATGCCATTACTTTGTCGTTTAAAGCTTTGTCAGGTGCTATCAATCATCCTACTTTCTGGGTTTTGGCAATTACATTTTTCATTTGTGGACTTACAAGTTCTGGAATAGTTGGACAACACTTCATCCCATTTTGTGCGGATAATAATGTCGGAATCATTGTGGCGTCTTCTTATTTGGCTCTCATGGGTTTTTTCAATTTCATAGGAACAATGGGATCCGGTTGGCTTTCGGATCGTTACAATAATTATACTTTGCTTGCTGCCTACTATGGCCTTCGGGGATTATCGCTATTCTACCTGCCCTATAGTAATTTTGATGTGTACAGTCTTACATTATGGGCTATCTTTTTTGGTCTTGATTTTATAGCAACTGTACCTCCAACAGTAAAACTGAGTGGGCAATTCTTTGGAACAATAAATGGCCCAATTGTTTTTGGATGGATTTTTGGCGCCCACCAATTAGGATCAGCAGTTGCTGCTTATGGTTCTGGCTTGTCTCGAGATATTTTAAGCACTTATGTACCTGCATTCCTCTCAGCAGGGTTAGCCTGTTTTGTAGCGACCATGCTTTTCGTATATTTAGTAACTTTTAAACCAAAGTTTTCAGCGTACGGATCTTCCAATTCTGTTTGACTAAAAATTAATACTGCGTTTTACTATTCACTTTGTTTAAAAGATCAGTAAAGCTAGAACAAAATCTGGGGAAAAAGAAATGGCTACAGGCCAAAATATTAATACATACTTCCAAGGAACATGGCATAAAGGCAACGCGGCTGTTATTAATGCCGCAGACCACGGCGCTTGGCTTGGATCAAATGTCTTTGACGGAGCACGATATTTTGATGGTGTCGCTCCCGATCTATTGGCGCATTGCGAGCGCGTCAATAATTCCGCTAGAGCTTTGATGTTAAGTCCCACAGTTAGTTCTAAGGAAATGGTTGATATAGTCTGGGACGGTTTGAAACTTTACCCATCAGATGCGGCCATATACATCCGCCCTATGTATTGGGCTATAGATGGTGATGTAAGCGCCATTGTCCCCAAAAGTGAAACAGTAGGCTTTGCGATCTGCCTAGAACAAATTCCCCTCGCTCCAGAAACCTCCTCTGTTCGCTTGACTGAAACCCGATTTCGCCGTCCAGTACTCGAAGACGCAGTAGTAAACGCAAAAGCGGGATGTCTCTATCCCAACAATGCTCGAATGCTTGTCGAAGCCAGATCAAAAGGTTTTGATAATGCTTTGGTTGCAGATGCGATGGGAAATGTCGCTGAAACAGCCACAGCCAATATCTTTATGGTTAGAGACGGAGAAGTTTTAACCCCAGTCGCTAATGGAACTTTCCTCGCAGGCATCACTCGATCTCGACACATTTCAAACTTAAAGGCCATTGGACAAAGCGTTCAAGAGACGGTTCTAAGTTTTAAAGATTTTGAGACTGCAGATGAAGTATTTATGTCTGGCAATATGAATAAAGTAACTCCTGTAACTGCTTTTAATGAGCGCCAGTATCAAGTAGGTCCAATGACCAGAAAAGTGCGTGAAATGTATTGGGATTGGGCGACTTCTTAATAAGATATTTTAACTTCGTGTCACAAATAAATTAGAAATAGATTTTAAACTAATCACTTTTCAATGATAGAAAGTGCCGAGGAACTTGGATAAGTTATCTCAAAATTCAGCTGTAATCTGCTAAGGTTTTGATGTCCCATTCTACCATTAACTTATTTATTTAGATCCATTCCTTTGCTATATTTATATTCAGCGAACCGAACGTAAAGTAACGAAAATCTATGGTAAGTATAAAAACTGTTCATGTTGTATCTGCGCACGCAGAAGGCGAAGTTGGTGATGTAATAATAGAGGGTGTTGAACCTCCCCCAGGAAAGACCCTATGGGACCAAAGTAGATGGATTGCAAAAGATCAAGTCCTGCGAAATTTTGTTCTAAATGAGCCAAGAGGTGGCGTCTTCAGACATGTTAATTTACTAGTTCCACCAAAAAACCCAAAGGCATCTGCAGCTTTTATTATTATGGAACCAGAAGACACCCCACCAATGTCTGGCTCAAACTCAATTTGTGTTGCGACAGTTTTGCTTGATCATGGCCTCATAACCATGGAGGAACCAGTTACAAATTTTTTTCTAGAAGCGCCGGGAGGCTTGGTAAAAGTTAAAGCTCTATGTAAAAAAGGAAAAGCAGAGCGAATTTTAGTCCAGAGTCTACCCAGTTTTGTATATAAATTAGACATAAGTTTGGAACTTGAAGGATATGGAATCATCTCAGCTGATACGGCATTTGGTGGCGATAGTTTTGTAATAGTAGACGCAAAAAAATTAGGCTTTTCAATTGTTCCAAGCGAAGCGGCAGAACTGGCTCGCCTAGGAGCGAAAATAACTGACGCAGCGACCGAACAAATAGGATTTCGTCATCCAACAATTACTGATTGGACGCACTATTCGTTTTGTCAGTTTAGCAGAATGGAGGACCAATCCAACGATTGCATTTCTTTTAAGTCGGCTGTTTCTGTTAAACCTGGCAAAATTGATCGCTCTCCTACAGGCACAGCATTATCCGCAAAAATGGCAGTTCTTGAGGCTAGAAGAGAGATGAAGATTGGTCAAAAAATAAAAGCGATTTCAATTATTGGATCTTCTTTTCACGGAAAAATAATCGAAAAATGTGACCTAAACGGGACCTCCGCAATTATTCCTGAGATAAGTGGTAGAGGTTGGATTACGGGCATCCATCAGCATACACTAGAACCAACAGACCCATGGCCAGAAGGTTATAAATTGAGCGATACATGGGGAGTTAATTGAAATTAAAAATTTTTAAAGGACCTAGCGAGAAAGCTATTACCCAAACAAAAAATGCATAATTAGGCTATTCAATCAATATGCAATTCTAGGAGCATTATAGTGAGCCAAGTGTTAAAGTCAGCAGCTGAAGCGATCGGAAATACGCCATTGGTTAGATTGGATCGCTTAACAAATCTTCATGGTGTAAAGGGAACCATTCTTGCAAAACTAGAATATTTAAATCCTGGTTTTTCAAAAAAAGATAGAGCAGCACTTGGTATTATAGAAGAAGCAGAAAAATTAGGTAGTCTCTCACCAGGGCAAACAGTAGTTGAACTAACCTCAGGAAATATGGGAACTGGTTTAGCAATAGTTTGTGGACTGAAAGGATATCCGTTTGTAGCTGTGATGTCTAAGGGCAACTCCGAAGAAAGAGCGCAGATGATGCGTGCTCTTGGAGCAGAGGTAGTTCTAGTTGATCAGCTACCCAACTCCAGCCCAGGTCAAGTATCAGGAGGGGACCTGGATTTAGTAGATAAAGCGGCAAAGAAGATCACCAAACAGCGTCAAGCATTTAGGGCAGATCAATTTTACCGAGACGGAAACTGGCAGGCTCATTACAACAATACAGCACCCGAGATATGGGAAGCAACAAACGGGAACTTGGACGGTTTCGCTGATTTCTTGGGTTCAGGCGGTACATATAAAGGCATCGCCAAAGCGCTAAAAGAGCGCAATAGCGATATAAAGTGTTTTGTTGTTGAACCTGAGGGCGCAGCCGTGGCAGCTGGAAAGACAGTTACAAACCCCCACCACCCAATTCAAGGTGGGGGATACATTATTCCAGAGCTAAAGTTTCTTGATAAAGTTCCAGTTGACGGGTTTATCCAGATATCAGGAGATGAAGCTCAAAAAACCACTAAGGAACTTGCAAAGTATGAGGGTATATTTGGAGGATATTCTTCCGGCGCAAACGTAGCGGCAGCACTAAAATTACTTTCTGGAAATATGTCAGGTAAAACCATTGCTGTGGTAATATGCGATAGCGGGTTGAAATATCTATCCACTAAACTCTGGGATGATTAATAGCTAAGTAATTAGTTCAGCAAAATAAAGATTTTCCAGAAATTTTACAAATAGTTATTTAAAGAAAAATATCCTTATTATTTTAGTCAAGTATATGTTTTTATTTATTTTATTGACATTTTTTAGAATTGTTCTAAATTTCGTGTCAGTTAGTTAAATAAAAAGACCCAAGCTTTATCTTGTCAATTGTTAAGGAGAAAATCTATGTCACATTCATGTAATCATTGTGCATATTTTGAACAGAAAGATAGCCAGGTGACACCAAATGCGAATTTAGGCGCATGTAGGGTAAATCCTCCCAGTGCCTCAACCCAGAATCAGGTGGCTTTTTGGCCAATGGTAAATTCTAATGACTGGTGCGGCAGTTTCGAAGGCAAGCAGTCCTAAAATAAATATTACGTAGCTTTAAGTAAATGCAAAAGCCCTCCCTTTTCGGGGAGGGCTTTTAATCATAATAAATATTATACTTATTGATCAAATTGTTCAGTTAGACATGATTGCTTCCGCTGATACTCTCAATACTGATGTTCTAATAATCAACAAGCACGTTACTAGCAATTTACAAAAAACTTTATTATAATGTTGGGAGCTAGGCATTATGATCTTAATTGCAGAATAACCCAAGCAAATTCATCAAACCGTTATAATAAAACTCAACCTATTGGTATTTATTTTGTTGTCAATTATCCACTTCGAATGGCTGTTGCTGAAAATCAAAAAAAATTATTTGGTTTTCTCAAAAATCGACTACCTACCAATAGTTAGGTAATTAAAATTATTTAGCATTAATCACCGAAATAGGACTTAAAAATGAATAAAGTTAACGTAATTTTTGCCTCCGAAATGGGAACGGCAATGGGTGTTGCAGATGACGTAGTAGAACTAGCTTCAGCTAAAGGGATAGAAACAACCCTTAGCGAAATGAACGATGTATCTATTGATGAGTTAGAAACTATGTCAACTGCAATGTTTATCACCAGTTCTACTGGCGATGGTGATTTACCCATGATGGGCGAAGACTTTTGGGCAGCGCTTGAGAATGCTGATATTAGACTCAGAAATTTAAAATACAGTGTTTGTGCCCTGGGCGACCGTAATTATTTTAGCTTTTGTGGAGCGGGTAAAAAAATAGATGGCCGCCTCAAAGAACTTGGAGCTGACTGTGTAATTGATAGGCACGAATGTGATGGTGGTGTTGATGGATGGGACACCTGGGCGGAAAGTGTGTTTAAAGAGTTTGGATTTTAGGATTATCTTAGAATTTTTTATGAGTATAGAAAGTTAAAAAAATATGCGACTAACCCAATGTCACAATTATGCAGATTTTCGTAAATTAGCTAAATCTAGACTTCCAAGCCCAATATTTGATTATATTGACGGTGCCGCTGACGACGAAATCACCTACAGAAGAAATTCTCAATCGTATGATGAGGTGGATTTAGTTCCCAATGTTCTGGCTGGGGTAGAAAACGTAAATATGGAAACCGAAGTAATGGGACAAAAACTTGCCCTTCCATTCTATTGCGCTCCAACTGCACTGCAGCGTCTATTTCATCATGAAGGAGAGCGGGCAGTTGCCAAAGCAGCATCCAAACATAATACCATGTTTGGGGTTTCATCCCTTGCAACTGTAACTGTTGAGAATATCGCAAAAATAACCAATGGCCCGAAACTGTTCCAATTTTATTTTCATAAAGATCGTGGATTGAATGACGCTTTACTTAACAGGGCAAAGGACGCAAAATTTAATGTACTAGCTCTGACTGTTGATACCATTACTGGTGGCAACAGAGAGCGCGACCTCAGGTCGGGATTTACGTCCCCACCCAAATTAACTTTGGACTCTATTTTGAGCTTTGCCCTTCATCCAATGTGGGCGTGGAATTTCTATACAAAAGAAAAATTCGATATGCCTCATCTTTCTGGTTACGTTACCGAAGGAACAAATTTAGCCGTATCAGTTGGAGAATATTTTTCAACAATGTTGGATCAGTCAATGAATTGGGACGATGCTGAGAAGCTGTGCGCTCAATGGGACGGAGAATTTGCCCTCAAAGGTATAATGAGTGTTGAAGATGCAAAACGTGCGGTTGATATTGGCTGTACTGGGATTATGGTATCTAACCACGGTGGAAGACAATTAGATGGAAGTAGAGCTCCTTTCGATCAGCTTGCCGAAATTTGTGACGCCGTCGGAGATAAAATTGATGTTATATGCGAGGGTGGAATTCAACGAGGAACCCATGTGTTGAAAGCTTTGTCAGTAGGCGCAAAATGTTGTTCCATTGGTCGATACTACCTTTATGCTTTAGCTGCTGCCGGCGAAGCTGGAGTTGAAAGGGCCCTAAATCAATTAAGATTAGAAATTGAACGAGATATGAAGCTAATGGGTGTAACAAAAATTGATCAATTGGATCGGTCAAATATCCGTTACAGATAAACTGTATTTATTAAAACATTAATTACAATATTTTATATTTTCTCATCCTCGATTTTATTTGTCTTTCCACAATGAGGACAATGAATACTATCTTTAGGCTCATAATCGTCGGAAGAAGCAAAAGACCACCATAAATTACAGTAGTCACAAGTAAAATGCCATATGGTTTCTTTAGCCAACTTCAAAATAGTGCTCCCAAAAATTATATTTTGATCATCTATTATTTAATTTAATATTTTAGGAATATAAATAATAATCAATCAAATGGTTTTTTTCTTTTTGGATAACAGGTCGTACATATTTCGCACTTTAGACCTCTACATCCCCGCGCAGTACAGAATTCTCTACCGTAGAAAATGATTTGCAAATGCAATTTGTTCCATAAATCTTCTGGGAATATAAGTTTCAAATCACGTTCTGTTTTTACTACGTTATTATTTTTTTTCGTAAGTCCCCATCGCTGCGCAAGACGGTGAATATGAGTATCAACGGGGAAAGCGGGAAAACCAAACCATTGCGACATAACAACAGAAGCAGTTTTATGACCAACTCCAGGTAAATCCTCTAATGAAGCAAAATCGTCTGGGACTTCTCCGTTATAATTTTCGACAAGAATTTCTGATAGTCGTTTTATTGCACGAGATTTTTTTGGCGCTAACCCACAAGATTTTATCGCTTCCAATATTTCATCTTCTTTTAAGATCGCCATATCTTGAGCAGTGCTCGCTTTGGCAAACAGACCTGGCGTTACTATATTGACTCGAGCGTCAGTACACTGCGCACTCAATAAAACGGCAACTAACAATTGATAGGCATCTTTATGGTTTAGAGGAACCGGCGTTTCAGGGTAGATCTCATTTAACCGTTTAGAAATGAACGTAGCTCTCTCTTGTTTCAGCATCTTAATAGTTCCAATTCAACAACCCCAAGTCTTGTGCAAAACACGTAACCAATTTTCGTAGCATATTTTTTTAATTATCTTTTCTTCGTACCCATGGTCCTTCATTGCCTGCCTTAAATTTGGAAGATCAGATAAGTCGGTCAATTTCTCAGGCATAACTGCTCCATCATAATCCGATCCAAGCCCAACTCGATCCTCACCGATAATTTCTAAAAGATAGTCGAGATGCTTCAGCATCTGACTTAATGGAACGTCTGCTAACATTTTCCCATCTTCACGTAAGAATGCAGTTGCAAAGTTAAGACCAACCATACCATCGCTTTCTGCAATTGCTCGCAACTGTTTATCCGTTAGATTACGAGAATGTTGTGTAATCGAATGGGCGTTTGAGTGAGTTGCCACTAAAGGAGCGTTTGAGTGACGTGCAACATCCCAAAAACCAGCCTCATTTAAATGAGATAAATCAATCATGATTTTCAGATCATTACATCGCTTAACTAGCGCAATTCCTTGCTCGGTAAGCCCTGAGCCAGTATTCGGCGTTGATGGAAAGCTAAATGGTACACCCTCTCCAAAAATCGTGGGACGGCTCCAAACCGGTCCAATAGATCGCAAGCCAGCAGAATGTAATACCTCTAGCATATGAAGATCTGGATCAATCGCCTCAGCGCCTTCAATATGAAAAATTGCAGCAATTTTTCCATCTTCGAAAGCACTGCAGATATCAGATACGCTACGACAGATTGTTAGACCACCTAGCCTTTCTATCTCACGTAGAATTGTTACCTGAGATGCAACGACAGCAACTGCTTCACTCCACTCAATAGGTTCTGGTAAAGGCAGACTATAACTTGCCTTTTCCATTTCTTGATAACTAAATTCTAGATCAAATTGCGACGGTACATATACTGCAAAGAACCCACCTCCAAACCCGCCCACTTCTGCTTTTTCGAGATCTATTGCACCTTCACGCCCTTTCAGAAATGATGCCGCGCTAGCCAAGCCACCTTCATTAAAAATTTTTGAAAGCACGTCATTATGGCCGTCAAATATAATGGGCTTTGCAATTGTCATTTTTCAAATACCTTCCAAATCCTTTCACAAAATCTACAACGCTTATCAATAAGATCCAACATTTTTGAAAGGACAAAGATATCTTGAGCTATGGAAAAATCAGATGGAGCAATTTACACAGGGTTTATAGAGACCCTCAGGATACTTATAATAACTATCTAAATCTTAATCTGATCAAAACTTCGAATTTAACATAAGCACTGCTTTCTTTTAACTAAGTTCTCGCAGCTTCAAATTCTACCCATGCGGCCTCTAATTTTTCTATATTGAAATTAGGCTCACGGGCAGGAGTAAGAATTATCTTTTCATTCTTAATCACTGTTGCAATTGCATTTTCAAGATTCGGTATAACTTCTTCAGGAATGACTATTGCACCATGGCGATCAGCATGAATAAATTCATCCTCTTTTACACGCATGCTGTTCACAGTGACTTCGGTTTTTAATTCTCTTACATGAACAAAACCATGGCTTGGCCCTATTGATCCAGCTAATATTGGAAATCCATCATCAATCACGTCCAAGTCACGCATAACACCATTGGTTAGCGCACCTTTAAGTCCTAAACCCTTATGGACAGCAACATGTACCTCACCCCACCAACCCGCGATACAATTTGGGTGATCTAAATCTTCCACCACCGCTACCGTTGGTCCTGGGCCACGCGCCATAGCTCGGAAGTAGTCCAACCTACGCTCCTTTATAATTTCGCTGGACTCCGTTGGCGGCTTTTGCCCCGAAATCTTTGCCGTTCTGGCGCGGCCGACCATTGCTGCCATACCAGGACGACAGTGTAGCATAGTACCACGCGTGAAACGGTCAAATCCTCTCCGACCTTCAGCTACTTCAATTGCATTGCAAACAGTTGGAGTATCTAAATTTTGCAGTAACTTTATCAGTGTTGTCGGTATTCTATACATTTTCTTGAATTTCACTTTTTATGATTAGATATAACATTTATGAACTTGACCTAGTACAATTTTTAAGCGGATCTTTGGCCAACTTTTTAAAATTTTAAAAGTTGACCTTGTCTCCACCTTTAAGAGACAAAAGTTCTCGTGCCTCGTCAGGCGTTGCTACTTGCAAACCAAGACTTTCTATAATCTGGCGAACTTTTGCTACTTGTACTGCATTTGATGTTGCCAGTTCGCCTTTCCCAGCCCAGATACTGTCTTCTAAACCAACTCTAACGTTACCACCAAGAGCAGCTGCCTGAGCGGCAACCCTAAACTGATTTGCTCCAGCACCGAGAACAGACCAACGGTAATCAACTCCGAACAACCGATCAGCAGTACGTTTCATGTGCATGACATCTTCCGGATGTGGCCCTATCCCGCCAAGTAAGCCAAAAACTGACTGAACAAAAAACGGTGCTTTTACTAATCCTCGGTCAACAAAATGAGCTAAATTATACAAGTGTGAGATATCGTAACATTCAAATTCAAATCTTGTACCATTGCCGTAACATGTTTTTAGTACATGCTCGATATCCTTAAATGAATTCCTAAAAACTAGATCGCGAGAACCTTCTAAATGTTCACGCTCCCAATCGAATTTAAATTCCTTAAACCGGTTCAACATTGGGTAAAGTCCAAAATTCATTGACCCCATGTTAAGTGAGGCAACTTCCGGCTTAAACTTTGCAGCTGGATCTACTCGCTCCTCAACAGTCATATATGGGCTGCCGCCTGTCGTAATATTGATTATGGCATTCGTGCCTTGCTTTATACGGGGTAAAAAAGGAGCAAAACCATCAGGGGACTGATCCGGTTGTCCGGTTTCTGGATTACGTGCGTGAAGATGTAGTATCGCAGCGCCTGCTTCTGCTGCAGCAATTGCATCTTTTGTAATTTCGTCCGGAGTAATAGGGAGATAAGGCGACATTGTGGGCGTATGAATTGCGCCAGTAACTGCACAGGTTATAATAACTTTATTGTTATGATTGATCTTAGTGCTCATATAAATATCCTAGGTTAACTCTTGTTTTTGCGGAGTAATTGGCAACTGCGCCGATATACCAATAGCTGCCTCAAACTGCTTTGCCGCAAGTAATAGTTCGCCTTCGCCCCTTGGTTTACCCATAATTTGAACACCAACTGGTAATCCCTCAGATGTAAAACCACAAGGAACACTTATCGTGGGACAGGCTGTCATTGTTAAAGCAAAAGTAATAGAAAACCAGTCAATATAGGTCTCACAGGGCTTACCATCAATTTCTGTTACATAACGCTGATCAACCGGAAATGGAGCTATAGAAGCTGCAGGACAAATTAGAAAATCATGTGTTTCAAAGAAGACTAAGATCTTCTTGAAAAGCTCAATTCTAACCCGTTCGGCCTCAAATATCTGAGACGGCTTGATGTTTAAACCACGTTCAATATTACCGATAATCTCTGGCGCTATCCTATTGCGATGCTTCTTCAGTATAGGCTCCATCATGGTAGCAAACAAAACGGCACGGAGCGTTTGAAATGCCTCAAGAACTCCTGTGAAATCAGGGGTTTCATCCGTCACTTCAGCTCCAATATCGGCAAAGAATGTTGTAGCACCACCACAAACCTCTGCAATTTCCTTCTCCATTGAGACAATGGAAAGATCAGGGCTAAAGGCGACACGCTTTGGAATAGGGGTACCTTTTATAATGTCAACGAAAGAGGGGCCCGAATGATCAAAAGACAACGGGTCATCAATTTGGTGACCTACGCCAGCATCGAGCATAAGAGCCAAGTCATCCACATTTCGCGCCATCGGCCCTTCAACCCAAAGTGTATCCATAGACGGTAGCCGGATCCCACGTGGAACCCGCCCTGGGCTAGGTCTCAAACCAACAACACCATTAAAGGCAGCTGGCGTTCTTAAACTACCACCCAGATCGTTGCCTGTTGCCAGCCAAACAAGCCCACTTGCAAGAGCAGCCGCTGATCCGCCAGAAGATCCACCAGCACTTTTACCCATATTCCAAGGATTGCGGGTTAACCCGTTAACGGGGTTAAAGGTATGGCCACCCGCCCACTCTGGAACATTAGACTTAGCCACAGCGATCGCCCCGTTACTCTCCAGTTTTCTAACAGTGGCATCAGATTTAAGTGCCATATTGTTGGCAAATATTGGAGATCCGTAAGTTGTCACAGCACCGCCAAGGTCATTATAATCCTTTACTGCGATGGGTAGGCCACAAAGTGATTTTGGATTTTCTGCGTGTCTTTTTATATCAAAAGATTTCGCTTGATCACGAGCCCGGTCAAAACAATGAATAGGCAAAGCATTAATTTCTTTATCGGTAGTCTCAATACGTTGTATTGAAGCATCAACAAGATCCAGGGGGGACAATTCCTTTGATCGTAGACGAGCAACTGCTTCGGTTGCCGTCATTTTGATAAACTCATCGATCTTTTCTGTCACTTTGCGTTTCCCAGTTGAAATCAAATCCATTTCGAATTTATGCTCAAAAAAAGTTTACCTTTAGAGGTCGCTACCGTAAACGCCAAAATTTTTCTTCTGGCATTCGACATTTCATTGTAGATTTACACTAACCTAAGCTAGGGGCTAACAAATAGAATTTAAAGGAGCACGTCATAACTAGCGAAGTCCGCCCTTTAGAGGGTATAAAAGTAATCGAATTCAGCCATATGGTTTTGGGTCCTAGCTGTGGTCTTATTCTGGCCGACCTCGGTGCCGATGTGGTAAAGGTAGAGCCTGCGCCTGGTGGTGACAAAACTCGTCAACTACCCGGATCAGGATCCGGTTTTTTTGGAGCATTCAATCGTAACAAACGCAGCATAGCTGTGAATTTGAAATCTCCCGAAGGCCATAGATTTGCAACCAATCTGATACTTGAGTCCGACGTATTAATCGAAAACTTTGGTGCAGGCGTAATGGATCGGCTTGGCCTTGGCTATAAAGCAATACAAGAAATTAATCCTCGATTAATCTATTGCGCTCTGAAAGGCTTTCTGAGCGGCCCTTACGAAAATCGTAACGCACTTGATGAAGTAGTACAGATGATGGGCGGACTGGCCTACATGACTGGACCCAAAGGGCGCCCACTACGTGCTGGCGCCTCAGTTAATGACTTGGTAGGAGCTCTATTTGGAGCCGTCGCCATTCAAGCAGCACTTTTGGAACGTCAGCGTACGGGACAAGGAACATTTGTCCGCTCAGGCCTATTTGAAAGCAATATGTTTCTTGTTGCTAATCATATGGTACAGTACTGCCAAACTGGAATGCCCGCAGACCCGATGCCCGAACGCAAAGCTTCTTGGGCAGTTTATGACGTATTCCAGACAGCCGACGATGAAAAAGTCTTTGTTGGAGTCGTAAGTGATAAACAGTGGGTTGAATTTTGCAGAGCCTTTAGTCTACAAGATCTAGTTGAAAATAGAGACCTCAGTACAAACGCACAACGTGTAGAATGTCGAGAAAAATTCATCCCACGCTTACATAAAATGTTCAAAACGTATAATCTTTCGCAGGTCACAAAAATCCTTGAAAGTTTTGGTCTGCCGTTCGCTCCAATCATGCGACCAGACCAACTTTTCGATGATCCCCATGTAAAATACCCTGGCGCAACGGTCGAAGTAACTTTGAGTAATGGTGTTAGAGCGCAGGTTCCTACTCTTCCCATAGAATACAACGGAGCCAGACCAGGCCTTTATAGAGATCTACCAGAGGTCGGAGAACACAATGAGGCAATTGCAAGTAATTTAGGATACTCAGATGAGGAATTAGAGCTTTTGCGTCCTTCGCTCTATAGCGCTGCTGCTCCAAAAAATTAATTTTAGAGAAATCTAAAATTTGAACGGCTCAATAAAAAAGCCCTAATTTATCTATCAGGGCTCTTTAAAACTTTCCAGTTTCTATAGAGATTAGCTTGTGAAGGATTCTTCACCCATAACTGTCACAACATTGGACTCTAAAATAGCTCCTGCTGCCACACGTTTCGCCTTTAATTCTTCGTTAGTAGCAAAAGCCTTCATTGCCTCAGGAGAATCAAAATCTATTAAGACTACCATCTTATTATCATCCTCTTTATGTGGGCCGGCAAAGATGAGTTTAGCACCTAAAGATTCCAGAGCATCCTTATTTTCAAAATACATTTCTTTCCATGAAACAAAGCCTTTGGAAAGATCTTGAGTGAGCATTACAATCATAATTAA
>CEUK01049416.1_pt1 | contig 17332 bp, 14 predicted proteins | sample 356451 | NCBI WGS metagenome assembly CEUK01 (sample SAMEA2622843, study PRJEB7988) | marine metagenome | isolation source: saline water (ENVO:00002010), including
AGTATCCAATCCAAATTTCTTGAATTCACGTCGACTTCTTCGCCACACGGGGAGCAAAAACCCAATCATCGATCGCTGACCAAAAGACCATCTCCAAGGGCACTGGGGTTGTCGTGAGCACCATGCTTGGAGCAATTCCCTGAAAGGCTGTCCCGTCAAATGTCCCGGAACCACCCACTCAATTTTCGTGATTCCACCACTGGAGCCGGGTACTTCTTCCCAGGCCGTCAGTGTCAACCCTTGCCCTAGACCCGACACTGTTGCGATTCGGAAAGTACGGGTGGCCTTGGCGATGGGCATAATGACCATCATCCGGTCTACAATTCGGCTACCTTCTTCACGTTCCCATTCCCATCCCGCTTCTTGGATCAAGTGACGAAATGCACGAATCGCCTGTGTCGGTGTGGTATTCACCTCCAAGGTCACAGAACGTGGTCGGGCCATGAGCAAGGCTTGCGCGCTTCAGTCATGAGGATGCCGCAACAGAATGATGACTGTTGGGCGAAAATCCACGACGATGGGGCACATCCAGCACAGCTGGACAGGGTGCGGGTGATGGCCTCCTGGCAATCGTCCGACCTATCGGCCAAACGACCGGCTTGCGCTCGGGCGCCCCACCGTTGTGGGTAAGTTATCCTGGGTTTGTTGAATGATTGAACTCTGTGGAGATCATCCGAAGAGTGAGCCCAAGCCTTCGAAGCCTGCGCCATCATCTTCTTCTTCTTCCTCAGCGGGCGCCTCTTCAGCGGCCGGCGCATCGGACGAACCACCAGCAGCAGCAGCTGGAGCCGCAGCAGCGGGTGCCGCGATTGCCTGGCTCATTGCCTCACCGATGTCGACGGAAGACAGGCTGGCGACAAGTGCCTTCACACGTGCCTCATCAGCATCCACGCCAGCAGCCTTCAAAACAGCGCCAACGGACTTCTCATCAATCTCTTTCTCTGCGGAGTGCAGCATCATTGCAGCATATACGTATTCCATTTTTTTCACCTTTTTTTGTTGTTTTGGGATCAACCAAAGAGATCCCCTAGGCCGCCAAATCCGGCGTCCTCTTCCTCTTCCTCTTCTTCCTCAGCAGCTGCTTCTTCAGCAACTGCATCGTCGGTCGCAGCGGGTGTGGCGGCCGCAACGGTTGCTGCAGCGCCAAGTGCACCAGACAATTCTTCATCCAGTGCAGAGGAATCCAATTGGCCAGCAAGGGCCAACATTCGGGCGTGTGCCCGACTCATCAAAATCGGCATTGTGTCTTCGTTGTGGACACCGGCCTCGACAGCCACCGCCAACGCTTCACCAGCCGCCTTGGAGACGAGAACCGGTACCGTTTCATTGGTGAACCATCCGACATGGCACGCGACATTGAATGCCCCACTTGTGGCACTCTTGACATCCGCGATGAATCCATCAAGGTCTAGGTTGAGATCATCCGCTGCCATGAGCGTACCATCTTCAATAACACCAGATAGAATCAATCCGATTTCGATTGGGTTGATTTCAAGTTTGGAGAGCATCAGGCCCAAATCAGCGCTAATCGGCTGACCCTTTTCGACAGCAGTAACCGTCTTCTGAATCGCGACCTTGCCCTTGTCAATCTTTGCAGGGATTCCAACAGAGTTGAATTCACCCACAATTGGGCCAGGAGGGAATGAAGTTGGTCCGGCTTCGATGACAATGTCATTGGGAGCGACATCACCAGCCTTGGCTGCACGGCCCGTCCGAGTCTTATCCAATTCAGCATACAATTGGAATGCGTTCAGCCCATCCGTTTGAACGAGCATTGGAATGGTTACACCATCAAGAAGTTGTTCTAATTGTTCTTCAGAGCGACCCGCTTTTTTCCAAGCACGCCGAATCAATGTTTTCTTTGCCATGGTTAGAACCATTTGATCTCGCAATGTTTCGCGCATACCGAGCATTGCAGTGGCGGGCACGCCCTCGACATCGACGATTCCGAGAACACCCTCTTGGTTGATGATGTCAGTTAGAACCGTAACTCGGTCCTTCTTCCAAGGTGCTGCCTTTGGAATCAGAGAATCACCTCCACTCGAACAGATGGACCCATGGAGGTCTTGACGTAGAATGAGCGAATGTTACCTGAACCTCGCTCGAGTTTACCAGTGACACGCTTCCATACCTCAATCCCATTTTCGGTCAATGCTTCCGCACCTTGATCACGGGTTCCAACAACAGTGTGGAATGTAATTTTATCACGACTTCGTACAATGGCGACATCCTTCAATCCAGCAGCGATTGCGCCAGGGTCTGCAACGGGGGGAACGGGACGTGGCATCTTACCACGAGGTCCGAGAACAACACCGAGGAATCGACCAATGGGTCCCATGTGTGGGATTTCTGAAAGGAAGAAATCGTGCTTCTTTGCAAGATTACGGGCTTTTTGTCGTGTGCCACCCAATTCTTCAATCTTGGTCGGGTCGATGACAACAATGCCAGCATCCTTGGCCTTGGCAGCCATTTCACCATCTGCGAACATGGCGATACTTGGTGCACGACCACGCCCGGCAGGAAGCCGAATTTCTTCTTGGATACGGTTGTTTGGATTCTTCAAATCGACGTCCTTGATGGTAAAGGCGAACTCAACCGACTCTACAAATTTCCGCTCAGGGGCCTCAGAAAGGGCCTGCTCAATTGCTTTTTTGATGTTTTCTTCCATTTTTTTCACCTCCGCGGTTAGCGAGGGTCACCCCTCTCCCGCAACCCGTGATCTACTCAATTAAATTCTGAATCGTAATCTCCATTTTTGACTGCCGCAATGGCTTCCTTAGGGTGCATACCCTCAATGTTAACACGCATGGATACACAAGTGCCCATGACTTCCAAGGCGCGCGCTTTTTGACTTGCACCGGTGAGTTTGTCTTTCTTGGTCTCTGAGACCTCGATGATTTGCTGAATGGTCATGTTCTCAGTAGAGGCTTCCCAAGACCCATTGCACTTGGCTTGACCGAGCTTCTTGAGCACAGTGTGTGGGGTTTCATCTCGGGCTGACATCACAAACACTCCATTGAGGGGGACCGGGCGACCTACTTCCTGTATTTAACACGCGCGTGAGCGACTGTTTATTCATCCACCCGCTGTGTGACTCGTACTTGATCAGCACGAATGGTGATTGGAATGGGGATTTGAGCATCGAACAATTCGACGGTAACCTCTTCCTTGTTCTCAGCCACATTGGTGACACGAGCCCGCTCGCCCTTGAAGCTGGATGCACGAATTTCAACGATGTCTCCTTCTTCAATTCCGGCTGTGGCTGCCTTCGGTTCAAGGTAGGGTGCGATGTTTCCGAATGGGATGGCACCGGGCAGAACCTTGCTGCAACCCTTGAGTGGGGTTGTGCGACCACCTGCACGGCCGATGAGTTTCTCTACATGGTGCAAAGCACTGGCTTCCACCACAATGTAGCCTTGCATCATCTTCGGACAATGAACTCCGAAAATTTCACTCTTGATATCTTGCAGTGAACCTGTGCCGGAAAGGCGTGCCTGAATTTCACTGGCGACTTTGTGTTCGGAGTTCATGGTGGTCTTCAAGACGTATAGGTAGGATGCAACGTCACCATACAACTCATCCAATTGTGGGATGGTGTAACGGCTCGAACCACTGCTGATTGAATCATCATCCGGTACATTGGTACTGACATATCCGGAATCAACCCATTCAGCCCCCTTGTACAGTGTCCGAGGCTCAATCTCGGTGGTTGCAGACATGAACAAAACCGGTGTTACGTCATTGAGACGGTTGCCAAATTCCAAACCGCGAGCATTGGCACTGCGGATGTGGGTTAGGTTTGCTGCAGAAATTCCAGTGGCTTCTTCGATGCGAGTGGTGATTGCATCAATGTCGGTGGGATCACCGATTCCATACACACCATCCCATGCACCGGGGAAGTCTGCAACACCATCGGCGCGCTGCATCAACAAGACCTTGTCCTCATGACGAACAAAAGCAACGAAAGCATCTGACATGTAATTTCCTCCTCAATTTGTGAGCCATTCAAAGAATGAAGGCAATACATTGTCCATCAATACCAGCATCACGAATCCGATGAATCCCAATACGAACATCCCAATCCCACAAACGATGCAGGTTTGGCGAAATTCAAGCGAACTAGGCTTACGTGCCATCTTGATGATTCGAGCCCAAGAGCCCTTTCCGAGCCCACGGATTCCAGATTCTAGACCATCTTGCCAACCCTGAACACGATTCTCAAATGAAGAACTACGTGCATTTCCTGCATCGCTTTCACTGGACATGGTACAACCTCGGGGATGCCTCGCGACCTACCGTTCTCTCTTAAACAATGCGAGTCCGACGTAGTCGGCGTAAATGCCGAATCCACCTCAGTTAACGAACTCAATGGTTCGATTTCGCAGTGTTCTGAGTTGTTGGTGTGCTGCGGCGCCAAAAATCTGTTGACTCTTGACTCCGGTGAGTACGAGCATTACACGAAGTTCGCTACCCATTGAGGGGTCAACCGTTGCACCCCAAATGATTCGAGCGTACGGATTGATCTTTTCGCGAATGTGCTGCGCGCACGCCTCAGCTTCTCCAAGCGTGAGATTCGGGCCCCCGATGACGTTGACCAATGCTCCACGAGCATCACTGACATCGATGTCAAGAAGTGGACTGTCCAAGGCCTCAATGGTTGCTTCCTTGGCGCGCTCAGTCCCGCTGGCTTCACCCAAACCAATCATGGCCATTCCACCGCCGTTGAGCATGACGGAACGGAGATCCTCAAAGTCCAGGTTTACGAGTCCTTCCTTGGTGACCAATTCGGTCACTCCGGCAATACTTCGCATGAGTAGTTCATCTGCAACACGGAACGCAGCCTCAATGGGCAGATCCCGTACGCCATCAACTGAAAGCAATTTTTCGTTGGGTAGAACCACAACGGTATCACAAACCTCGCGCAGACGTTCCAAACCCCATTCCGCGTTTTGCCTCCGCAAGGTACCTTCTGATTCGAATGGATAGGTGACCACAGCGATGGTCAATGCACCCGCATCCTTGGCCAGTCGGGCTACAACATGGGCCGAACCGGTCCCTGTTCCACCACCGAGTCCAGCAGTAACGAAGGCCAAGTCACAATCTTCGACTGCCTTCTGAAGGGCTCTTTCTGATTCAAAGGCCGCCATCTCACCCTTCTCAGGGTCTCCACCAGCACCACGACCTCGTGCCGTTCTTCCAATGAGCATCTTGTTGTCGATTCCGACCTTGATTAGGTGCTGTGCATCTGTATTGACTGCATATCCTCGAACCGACTCTTCATCGAGAAGTCCAGCTGAATTCAACCGGTCAACCGTGTTCCCACCACAACCTCCACATCCAAATACTCGGATTTTGGGCTGGAGGGATTTCAACAATTGGTGCAATTCAGCATTGTCAGCTGAAGGCGCTTCCTTGTTCACGGTCCCATCCGTTTCTTCTTCATCGTCTTGCAATTCTAATACCCGATCTATGAGATGGCGCATGATGTCAGGCTCGCTGTCGGTATCATAACCGTTGCGTCAGAATTTTTCTTCAAAAGGCGATTTTGCGACCCTTGAAAAAATCCCAGCCCCCTGTACGCAGTAACTCGTTTTTGCAGCGAATCGAGTCAGGGTAAGTATGATGATTGATGTGATTTGTAGCCCGCACATGCGCGCGCGAGTGTTATGGGTTCTATCGATTCTGATGCTCTGCGCGTGGTCAGGGGTACCAACACCACTTGCAGAAGAGAGAGAAGCCTCTCATTTTGCTACCAATCAAGCGCAACGGTGGAGCCAAACGGACAGACCGATTTGGCAATCTGGATGGTCACCACAACTGTGGCAACCCCAACCCACTGGAATGTTGTGGGAAGTAGATTTCTCCCCAAGCGGTGAACTGATTGCAGCCGTCGATATCTCGACTCGCCTCCTGACGGTTTGGAACAGTACGGACGGACGGGTTATTTTCCATGCACCTAATGCAAAATCTCTGGTTGATGTGGTATGGCTTAATGAGCAACATGTTCTGGTTGCAGACAGCGGTTCCAGATGGTATACTTTCGAAGTATACGATAGTGGCAATATTTGGCCGATGAACACCACTACCTCACGTACCGGACTATGGACGGCAGATTTGACCGGGGGCTATGATGGCTCACTATGGGGATTGGATATCACACACGATCGTAGTCGTCTTGTTTTCTGCGGTGATATTGATGATCCTAATGTTGGTGGAGAAGTTGTAATTGCAGATACAAGATTCTTCATCGATGGTACCCCGCCCAACAGTGCGCACGTGTACACCAACTCATGGGGTGCAGATTGTGCCATCTCGCCCAATGGGACCTTTGCTGCATCACTAAGTCGTGTATACGATTCCGTCTCCGGGATGTATCACGACACCGTGACGGGGTGGGCGGTGGAAGGTCAATCACTCGCGCAAACTTGGACTCGGAATGTCGCCGGAAGTGCAGCGATGGCATGGGCGGTTGATTTCTCACCTCAGGGCAGCACATACACCATCGCTTACAATCGGCCAAACGAAGGTGTCGTTACAGATTACTTCAGTGATAGTGGTGCCGTAAATTGGTATACTCCCTTGCCACAAAATGTCTCAGCCGTTCGATGGACGCCTGATGGATCTGGTGTTGCTGTCGGGCTACACGATCCAGGCCGCTTACTCATGATGGATTACGCTGGTGGGATTCTGTCGGATTATGGATGGCATGGCACGGTCTGGAATAACAAGCCGTACACCTCCGATGTAACCGCCATCGCAATCGATGATTTCGGCATGAAATTCGCAACAGTTGGCAAAGATGGTGCCGTTGAAATTCATGTTCCCGGTGATAATTTACAACTGGAAATATTCAGACGATTCAGCCCGGATTACCTTCGAGAAATTGAGTTGCACACGGATGATCCTTTCATCGCCTTTGCCGATTCAAACGGCGTTGTGACCCTTCGAGATTACCGAAGTGGGAGTATAGTAAGGCAATGTTTCCATCCGGACTTTGACCAACCTGTTGCAGAGTATCCATTTGCAAAGAGTGTGGTTCTCCGTGATCAATTGATGCTTTCAGGCTACTCGGATGGCACGATAACAGCCTGTGGAGAAGACGGAAAGCAGTTGTGGACATGGAGAATAGACCAGCATCACCCCGACTTGGAAGCATTCGGACGCATTGATATGCACCCAATGGAAAATCTACTGGCAATTTCATGGATTGAGAATTCTAGCTCCACGGGCATGACAAGTAAAGTTTCGATTTTGGATATTGACCTGATGACAGAAGTCACAGGCTGGAGTTACAGTACCCAGCACTGGACCATGGAATTCAGCCAAGATGGAGCATGGCTTGCGAGTTCAGCTCAAGATGGTTCGATTCGGCTGTGGTCTACAGAAGATCCTGATCCTACTCTCTGGACTGACAATGGTGTACAATACAGCCATTCAAACTACACCGGTGTCGTCACTTGGCATCCCGAAATGCGCGCACTAATGAGCGTCGGTTGGGATGGGCAAGCAATCGTATGGGACGCAGACGGTGCTCAACAAATGTTGAATTTCCAATTCACCGATGAGGGCTTTGGTGCCGGTTTCATTGCCGGTTCATTTCTGGTTGTTGCCAGTGGAGACGCTTCAGACAGTTCTGATGGGCAACTGGAATTCTTTGATGGACTCAACATGACTCAATTGGGAGAATGGGCACTAACAGGCATCCCTCGTGGATTCACTTTTGACCACTCAGGAGGCATTATCGTCGCCAATCATACGGGAACATGGTGGGTATTGATTCCGGATACAGATGGAGATGGTGTTATCGATGAAGAGGACGCCTTCCCCAACAACTCATTGCAATGGTCTGATTTCGATGGAGATGGATTTGGTGACAACAATGCGCCAGGTGCAGGCGGAGATGGTTGTCCGGAAACTTGGGGTACATCATCGATTGATCGCGGCGGTTGTCCAGATTCAGATGGCGACGAATGGTCGGACCCTGATGACGATTGGCCCGTATGTGTTCTCGGAATGGGATATGGAGATGCTTGGCCTTCAAATCCAAACCAATGGTGTGACACAGATGGTGATTCACATGGAGACTCATATTACTTTGAAATGGATACAAATACTGGTTTGAGAACAAACGAAAGTGGTGATGCATTCCCTGAAGATGCCACTCAATGGCGTGATCAAGATGCAGATGGAATTGGTGATAATTACTCATACTCTGTAGATACAAGCGGATATCGAACCAATCAGGTCGGTGATGCATTCCCCACCAATCCATTGCAGTTCCAAGATACCGATGGAGATGGCTGGGGTGACATGTATTCCTGGATCGAAGATCTGAGTGGTCTACGAATTGAGGAGGGCGATGCATTCCCTCTTGATCCGTTAGCATGGTCCGACCTTGATGGCGACGGTTGTCCGACGGCTTCCGATACCGGTTTAGCGGTTGACAATCATCCAGAGGACTCAACGCGTTGTGACGAAGCACTGGATTTCGATTTACCTGCCCAATTGAATATTGATGCCATCGGAGGTGAGGGTGTTTGGACGATTACCATCGACTGGAAATCAACCATTGAAACCACAGATTCGGTGTCAATCTATGGCTTGAGCTGGAATTCAACCGAGGGTATACAGGATTTGCTTCTCAACATTGAGCCACCCGGAGCCATCGCTTGGTGGACAGAGAATGACCCTGGAAGTACCCCGCTCAATGCAATGTTTGAGCGCACGAGAGGGGCGAATCACGACCGATTGATGGTGAGACTGATTAGCACATCAAGAGATGGACAATCGCTCGAATATTGGAATAACTTCAGTTACGTCACTGAGAATCCGATTCAGGATCCTGAACCTACGTGTGTTGAAGGAGAAACTCGTCAGGATGACGATGGTTGCAATGATTGTGTCTGTGTTGTGGGCATCAACGGAGGTGAATGGGCTTGCACTGAGAAGAGTTGTGACTCAACTATGGGCGTTTCAGAACGTGAAGGCCTTTCCATGGTCGCTTGGTCTGGGATAGTCATCGGTCTGTTGGCAGTCGCAGTATTCGGCCTTGTTCTAATGCGACGCAAGGGAGGCACTGAAACAACTACAACTCATTCGACATCTAGTCAGCATGCTGCTTGCCCAACTTGTGGAGGTCCTGCACATGAAACCATCAACGATGGCAACAGATGGACGTGGTGCCCAAGTTGCCGACAGTGGTTGGAATACATCGGGAAAGCCAACTAGGCCGTTCCACCACGTGAATACTCGTGGTAATCCACGGCGGGTTGCAGTGTATCAATCGCAGCCTGAAGTTTGGCATTCGCTGCCTGTTCACCGGCTTCGATGGATGCAATTTGTCGTTCCAATTCCCGTTTCACTGTATCCAGTGCAACCGAGGCTTTCGCTGGTAAGTTAAGTTCGAGCTTCAACCAACGAGATAAGTCAGTCAGCAAGGAATCCAGAGGCTGCGGCTGTGCACCTTCAGGTTGCAATTGGAAGGAATTTCCAATTCGATTGACAGGTCCGACAGCACCTAGTTTCTTGGCCAAAGCAAGCCCATCCTTTCCAGCACCCTTGAGTGACGATTTAATCACTTCATGGGCACGTAGCGGCTGCCAAAACGCTTCGATCAAATTGGGTTGAACTTTGCGTGCTCGTTTCCAGTGAGAAAGTGCAGCACGGAGTTTTCCCTCGTGCGCGCGCACGCGCCCGCGCTGAACTTCGTCAGGCCCCTCACAAAGCGTAACTTGCTTAGCTTCCTCTTTCAATCCGTTTGAGCGCAGCAATTTGGCATATTGTTTTCTGGATTTGACCAACATTGATCCTGCAGCCCGGCTTTCGCTCCATTTGCTTCGCATCTCTTGGATATTGGCAAGATCCCGTAATGCGGTCACCAGGTGGCCATACTCAGTCACCGATTTGCCTTTCTTCGCCAAGAGTAAATCGCTAAGTTCGGAAGCCATGACTTCACTGATTTCCAAACGACCGTCCTGCACATAACGGCGGTATTGCTCGATGACTGTACCGGGGTCACCCATGCCGAACAGGAGACCACCGAGCCTACTTTCTACGAACCGAACGCCGTCTCACAGTCTTCTTTTTTCGCTCAGACTTCTTCTTGGGTCCTGAATCATCGTCCCAATCGTCGTCCTCTTCATCGAATTCATCGTCATCATCCTCAACGTCATCTTCGACTTCTTCGACTTCGACCTTCTTGGTCTTCTTCGACTTCCTTCGCTTTCGATCTCGTCCTTCAGACTTTGCGAATGGATCTTCTGCATCCTGTCGCTCTGTGGCACTCTCAGACAACGATGCCATGTCATTTCGGACATCATCGGGTGAACCCGCAACGGAGTCACCACCGCCCATGAATTCACGCATCCAATCCTCGTCATCCTCTTCTGAATCACCCTTCTTCTTCTTTCGTTCGGGAGAACTTAGCAGGACACTCATCATGGTGAGTATGAGTAAGATGACGTTGACTGCCGCCAATCCGTAAACCATCAAATACGCACCGTCATAGTAACCCTCAGGCTCGATTTCAGGCTCTGGTTCTGGTTCAACTGCAATGGTTCCTGCGACACACGCATCCCCGTAATCGGCAAATGTTCGGATGCAACTGTCTACGGTGAATTGTGTAAACCATTCTTTTTGGTTTCCAGAGGTATCAGTGACACGAATTGTGACCTTCTGATTTTTCCCGAGGTCATGGAAGGTTGCCGCAGGCTCCCACCATTCGAAGACCACGGTGTTGTTACTCGTCGATGGAGTGGTCAAGTCGGTCATGGCCGTCCAATCGGTTTCCTTCATAATTCCATTTTGGTAATACCGGAATTGAACTTCAACGGAGGCAACACCCACATCGTCTGTAACCGCACCATAAACATGGATTTGCTCTCCGTAAAGATACAGACTCTCCTGGCTGGGAGCATACACTTCCAAGACAGGGTCCTGGGAATCAATGGCCCATCCTGCCAACTCTATGGTCGCAACATTTTGGGCGATATCTCGAATCGTTACTGTTGCAAGAATGTCTGATGTTTCAATATCATCAGTGATTTCAAACTGATATCGATATGCGTTTTCGATGCTTCCTTGAAGTGGCTGAGCTCTTACAGTCGAACTCTGTTCTGTGAATGCAGTTCCACCGATGACCAAACCATTCTCATCCTCAGCATAATCAGCAGTTCGGAGGTTTAAGATTGGGTACTCACTCAGGGGTTCGCTTGAATAAATGTACATCCGGTAATCGCCCGCACGCAGGGAATCAACGATGATGCCATCTTCATTCTCAACTGTGACTGTAATTTCCGGCGGAGTCGTATCTTCAATGACAGACCGTGCATTCATCGCCATAGAGTATTGCGTATTTTCATTCCCATATTGATCGATTGTTGTAACAGCATACCACGTGGATTTGTCGAGGTTGTCAGGCAGGTCGATTGCTCGGGTGAAATCCGGTACATTGTTGAATTCTGCATATACAGGGTCGAGGATCGGTACCCAACCTTCTTCCAGCGCGATGTCCCCACTCATGATTTCTTCATTGCCGTTGAAAGGATCATTTTCATTCATCCAGATTTGGTAGGTTTCTCCAGATTCTGTGAGGTCATTGACCCAACGAAGAAGCGTAATCTTGTTTCCTCCTTGGTTGGTCATGTATGCATCTTGCAGGAATGCCAAAGAGGGCCGCAATGTATCTTCATCGATTGGACCCCAGCAATTTTGCAAGAATCGAAGATCTTCGTAAACATCCGAAGATAGGCTGTATCTCGCGACACTGGAGACACAGTAGTATCGAGGCTCATCGATGTTTTCCTCAACATCAACGGTGACCGTTTCGACTGAATCTGGGACCGTAGCCACCAATTCAGCAACCAATTCAAGATTGGACAAAGATGTCAGTCGAACGCTAGAGCGCCAGACGTGATATTGTTCACCTTCAACCCCAAGCTGATCCGTCCATGTAATCGTGGTTTGTCCACCACCGATGTATTCAGCGTACACGTTGGTCGGTTCTGCCACCCATGGCGTGAATGTATCCTCTGCAATCCCAATGTCTGTGGTCGAACCTGCAGAGACTATGTTGTTGTGGTTACCATTGGTGTCGGACGCTGTTACAGCATAGTATGCAAGGCCGAGCATGCCTCGCTCGACTTCGTGACGATACGTACCATCCTCGTCGTTTGCAGTCCCAATCAATTCAACACCTGGTGCACTGGTATCGTTAATCGGCGAGCCCGATCTCCAAATGTAATAGGTCTCAGCCTCTTCATTTTCGATATCAGACCAAGAAATGGTCGTATTACCGGTTCCACCGGCGGGTTCAGCTTCGAAGGAAGCGACAACACCCTGTACCGATTCAGGTGCAACGTTGTCTTCGTGAATCGGATTTGCCATAGTGTTGGTTCCGAGGAATCGAACATCTTCGTATCCTAGGAACAAATAGGTGACCGAATAATACACTGATTCATCGGTATTGGCTTCCAACATGTGTCGGTAAGTGGTATCGCCAGCCACCAACTGCGCGATTTCAGTCTTGTCCATCGTGGCCCAAGTTTCACGAAGTGCGGGTTGCGCATGCCGATAGATTCGGATTTCATACGCATTATCTCCAACCTCAGGCAAGCTGTCTGGGACGATGGTATTGAGGTTCACCCAACTGATGTCAGTTGCACCCTCACCCGATGCTCCAATGGTTGGAATGAAATTTGCCTGAACGAAAAACGGCGCCGTAATGTCGTTGGTCATTTCAAAGACTCCTTCGGATACATTTGCTTCGTCATGGACGAAATTGCCGACAGATACAGGAGAATAGGTCACATCGTTAATGGTATACGAGTAATCATTGGTTCCATCCTCATCATCATTGTTCTCGAAATAGGTGACAATCGCATAGTAGTAGGTTCCATTGGTTCCTGCTGGCAGAGGATACGTGTGCTGGAAGGTTCGACCCGAGCATGTTCCCACATCGGTTGAAGGGCACATCGAAAGGTTGGCCCATGGTACCAAGGTAGAGACGACGGACTCGTTCAGTGGAGCATTGTGGCGGTAAACCAGATACCGAGACTCTTGCATCTGCAACATCAGCGGGTAATCCGTCGTCACGAGGTTGCTCCAATAAACCGTGGTCGATTCGGTTTCACTGTCAAACAGTGCGTTGATTCCCTGTGCCTGTAAATGCTGGTCTGGACTGGAATTTCCAGATGCAGAAACCGTTGGAGCCCAGGTGACAAGGGATCCGAGCAATATGGCAATCAATAGCAACGAGATACGAGATTTCGACTTACGCATGGCTTCGCCTCGACTCCGTCCTGCCATTGTGGGACATTTGAGTCTGACGGCTTCAAACCCGCCTTAAGGCGGGTTGGAAAGGTACTGATTATTCACCGTCGAGAAGTTGTCTTCTGGAGGACATAGCTCGAGTCAAGAATGTCCAGATTCCACCGACTAAAGAAATCAGTAAAACAGCGCTCAGTGGATTGATTCCATCGAATCCAATGGTATCTGAAATCACTATGGGTAATTCAACATCAGATTGGCCATTGAATGCCATGATTGCGGCAATTGCGATGCCGACAAATGTGGTCACCAAGCGATCAGCACGGCTGAAGCCGCCGTAGTTCCGCCCCAACCCCACGGATTGGGCTTGTGTTCCCATGTAAGAACCGAGTAAAGTTAGGGTTGCGGCAGCCCAGCCCAACCAATGCACATCAATCCAAGCCGTATTGATTCCAATGGCAATCAGCAGACTCAAATCGACCAATCGATCGATGGTGTGGTCCAACCAATCTCCATACTTTGAGACCTTGTCATAGGCTCTAGCAACCGCTCCATCCAGCGCATCCAATTCCGCCGCAATGAGCAAGAGTGCAAAGGCAGCCAATAGTTTCCATGCACCCTCAGAATCCCTTGAAGCAGTGGCCAATAGATAGCAACAACCGGCGGCAAATAGAACGCTGATCCAGGTAAGAGTTGCAGGGTCGACGTTTGACATTCTGTCGACGATGGGTTTCAGCATTTTCGTATGAATTCCTCTTGCCTTTTCGAATGCCATTCAATCCTCTCCATGGATTTCGCCAATCCAATCGATGGGCTCGCTTGGCTTTTGGGGTTTGAAACCATCTGTAATCCAAGTCTCTACAGCCGCAATCATTGACTCCACTCCATCCGCCGAATTCAGCTCCAAATGTGGTAAATCTAGACACTCCGCGGTGATGATTCCGATGAGTTCACACTCAACATTTTCTTCGACTTTTTGTACTGAGTAATTTCTGGATTGAAGTCGCTCTCGTAGAAGCGAAGGTTCGCACCGAATGATGATGACAGCATCGACTGATAGCAGATGCGACAAGTGTCCATCGATCAGTATGCAAGGTTCTTCGGGCCAGACTACCACATCTCGCAATCGATCAACATCGATTGGAGCCGCCCCATCCTCCCCAATTTCCTCGATACAATCGTGCTGTTTTGCGAGTTCTTGAACCGAGATTGTTGACCAGTGACCTTGTTCGCAAAAGGTCGATTTGCCCACGCCCGGTGTTCCAGTGACCGCAATACGAATACCGGTCATATGATCACGTCGTCAATGCATCCTCTGAGCCAAGGTTAGACATCCAGATCCCAGCAATCCTAGGGCCACGGTGACTGGCCAAGCAAAAGTGACTTTGACACTGTATTTGACATCGACAGTGGTCCCTGCACCGAATCCAGCTCCTCCATCAACCGGGTAGAAAACATCACCAGAGATTTCATGGGTGAAGGTCTTTGCATCTTTGGAACCTGGACCACCTGCGGCATAATTCACCGTACTTTCGCCACCACAAACCGATGAGAGGCCATTGCTTGGCGCACACCGTTCAAACTCATCTTGCGTGATGAGTCCAACCCATACATCCTCATCCCATTTCAGTGTCAACTCGGCATTGATGAGGGCCGAAGGAATTGCACTTTCGGTCAATGGGTCTTCAGCGAACCCAACTTGATTGGCTGGAGGAACGGTGATATCAGTGATTTGATCTTCATAGGTGTAACCGACCAATCCACCAATCATTAGAATGCCACAAATGACGCTTACGAGAACAAGTATTGGTTTCATCATATCACTCACGGGTGTAGGTAGAATGCAGCGCCCATAATCACGTAGGTACCCAATAGCATCGCACCTTCAAGCCAATTGCTCTTGCCATCCGCGGCAATGGTGTTGGCAATGAGCACAGACAGGAACACCGCAATCGTTTCGAAGATGCCGAAGTTGAAGCCCAAATCAACACCGACAATCCATGCGAGAAGAATCATGACGGGCGCCACAAAGACTGCAATTTGAGTGGATGAACCGACTGCAATGGCAAAGGACAGGTCCATTTTGTCTCGCTTCGCTACAGTCACGGCAGTGAAATGTTCGGCTGCATTACCGAATAAGGGCAGCAAAATCACTCCAATGAATAGCGGTTTGAGATTCAGTTCTGTCGCGGCATCACTGATCGAGTGGACCAAAAGTTCAGCCATGACACCCAGAACAACAGTTGCTAGGATCAGTAAAACGATGGCTTCACGATAGGACATCAAGGGATCATCATGGTGATGCTTCCCATCGGTTGCAAAGAGTTCCTGATGCGTTCGAAGTTGGAACAACAGGAACATCCCGTAAAGGACGATGAGGATGATTGCAGCGAAGTGCGATAAGTTGAGAATGGCTTGTTCTGAAATGTTACCTTGAACCGCGTAAATGTATGCGGTCGGCATGGTCAAGGTCACCACTGCGAGCAATAGCAAGGTGCTGTTCGCACCGACAGCTGTGGGGGAGAAGGACTGTTCTTTGTGATGGATGCCACCCCATACGAATGCGAGACCGAGTACAAGCAACAGGTTGCCCAGAATCGAACCAACGAGGGATGCTCTGACAATATCAATCATGTCTTCACTTGCTGCAATTTCCCCCTCTCCTGCGAGTTCGGCCGCGGCAAAGATGGCGGCACCGGCGATAATCATCTCCGCGGCATTGCCAAAAGTTGCATTGAGCAAACCACCAATCGATTCGCTGGTCCGCAGAGCGATTTCTTCGGTGGCCTTTCCCATGAGGAAAGCCAATGGCATAATCGCAATCATTGATGCAATGAAGGTCAATCCAGAATCGTGTAGACCCCACTTGGCGTAAATGGCAATGGGAATTCCCACCAATAGGAAGTTCAACTTCACCTTCATCGGGTTGATGGCATCCAACATGCCGTTCCAACCTTCGAATGCATCTTCATCGATTGTGGTCTCACCTGACATCTCGCTCGCGCCGTCGTGACCCGAACCCGCCCATGAAGGCATCCCTTAGGAAACTGAGATTGGGGTGTAATTTCCCCATGGTTCGATTGCGCGGGTGGTGCAATGTGAAGGAGCGGTTTGAGGGTTACACATCACCGGCCCTTGTGGCAACCAAATCGCGTATTCAACCTCCAAATCACTTCCTGGGAAATCGGTGGTGATGAAGTTCGCACCGGTGAGCATGGCCAATTCAAAGCGAGTGTAGTTGACTTCTTGCGCCTCAACAGTTGCAACATCTGGTCGTGTACGAACCATGAATCCCATCTCGGATGCATTGCGAAGACGATCACCGTGAGTTTCCGGATTGACAAATGAGATTACACTGGCCAGCGAATGGTTTTCTTCGACGATGGCAAACATCGATTGATTCAGTAGTGTCGGATTTTGCGAGACATAGTAATCTCGAATTTCGGTTTTATCGAGCAGTACGAACACGACTTTTCCTCGACTCTCTTCAATTGTCGGCCATCCGACAGTGGTGACCGCCGTTCGTAGGTCCGAAACATTCCCTTGAACGTCTGCGGGTGTAATCTGTAGTTCCGCAGGCCAAGTCAAGTTGATTTCGTCTTGAATCATTTGTAAAATCCCTAATTCTTCAACCAAGAAGGGTTCATCCTTGGGTTCGATGAAAATCCATAGTGGAGCATGATACGGATTTGCAAGGGACCAATCCAGCAGAACTTGCATGCACCCTGCAAATCCTAGACAATTTGAACCCGGATCTAAATTCGTGTGAAATACACGCAAACCCATTCCTGGAATGTAGTGAACATCCAACTCAAATTGACGAACACCCAATCGGTCAGCTTGGATGGATAGATTCGCATGTGTGTAGTTGTTCTCAGGTGTAATAGTTGACACTCCCGGTGTTTTCACATGATACGAATTGTGTGTTCCCTTCATTCGCAAATGGTTCAGACGGATCTCTTCCAACGGTTCATCTTCAGGTTCCTCCTCCGTCTCCAAGATCTCTTCTTCTCCGAAACATCCCGCCAAGGATGTGAAGAGAAAGAGGAAGGATAGGAGAACAGCT
>CEUK01083619.1_pt1 | contig 17317 bp, 13 predicted proteins | sample 356451 | NCBI WGS metagenome assembly CEUK01 (sample SAMEA2622843, study PRJEB7988) | marine metagenome | isolation source: saline water (ENVO:00002010), including
AGTTTATTGTCTGCAAAACACATTTCCAATAATGCAGTAATCAAACCACCAGCAGATACATCATGGCCTGCGCTGATCAGGTCTTTTTTTATCAGGTTTTGAACTGCATTAAAACCTTTGGCAAACAAACTATCGTCTTGAATAGAAGGAGCGTTATTTCCCAGTTTATTTAATGTCTGAGCAAATGAAGATCCTCCTAATTTGAATTTATCGCCTGAGAGGTTTATATAAAATATCTTGTTGCCTTGTTCTTTTGTAAAAACAGGTTCAACTACTTTTTTTATGTCATCACAATGACCAGCAGCAGAAATTACAACAGTACCAGGGGAAATTACTTCGATATTCTTGTACTTTTGTTTCATACTCAGAGAGTCTTTACCTGTAGGAACATTAATTCCTAAATTTACGGCAAAGTCTGATACGGCCTTAACGGCTTCATATAAACGAGCATCTTCACCTTCGTTTTTACAAGGCCACATCCAGTTTGCTGATAATGATACGGATTTTAATTTGTTTTGAAGTGGCGCCCAGACAATATTGGTTAATGCTTCAGCGATTGCATTTTTTGATCCGGCTACAGGGTCAATAATTCCCGAAACAGGAGAGTGGCCGATTGAATTCGCAATACCTTCTTTTCCGTTGTAATCCAGGGCCATCACACCAACATCGTTCAATGGAAGTTGCAAAGGACCTGCACACTGTTGTTTGGCTACTTTTCCGGTTACGCATCTGTCTACCTTGTTGGTTAACCAATCTTTACACGCTACTGCTTCAAGCTTTAATACAGCTCCTGTGTACTCCAGGATTTTATCAATATTGTATTCAAGTTCTTGATATTGGCGCTGAACAGTGTTATCAGTCATTACCGTTTTTGGAGATGAACCAAACATATCGTTCAATTCCAAATCCATTGGCTTTTCACCGGTAGTAGACGACTCAAAAGTGAATTTTCCATCACCGGTTACCTCTCCAACTGTATACATAGGAGAACGTTCTCTCTCTGCAACCTCTTTTAATTCCGATACATGTTCCTGTTTGATAACCAATCCCATTCTTTCCTGTGATTCATTACCAATAATTTCTTTGGCGGATAGGGTAGGATCGCCAACAGGAAGTGCATCCAGTTCAATTCTTCCACCTTTATTTTCTACTTCAACCAACTCCGATAAGCAATTTAAATGACCACCGGCACCATGATCGTGAATGGAAATGATTGGATTTTTTCCCGATTCAATCATGCCTCGAATAGCATTCATCGCCCTTTTTTGCATTTCGGGGTTACTTCTTTGAATTGCATTGAGCTCAATGCCGCTTGAAAATTCTCCTGTATCTGCAGAGGAAACAGCAGCGCCTCCCATACCAATTCTATAATTTTCTCCTCCCAGCAAAACAACTTTGTCGGTTGTATCGGGAACTTCCTTTAAAGCTTCTTCTTTTTTTCCGAATCCGATTCCTCCAGCCTGCATAATTACCTTATCAAACCCCAGCTTACGTGCATCTTCTTCATGCTCAAAAGTAAGCACAGACCCAGTAATTAAGGGTTGACCAAACTTATTCCCAAAATCAGAAGCTCCATTGGATGCTTTTATTAAAATATCCATTGGAGTCTGGTATAGCCATTCTCTTTCCTGCATTCCTTTCTCCCAGGGGCGGTTTTCGTTCAATCGGGAATAAGAAGTCATGTAAACCGCAGTTCCTGCAAGTGGTAATGATCCCTTTCCTCCGGCTAATCTATCTCGAATTTCACCACCTGAACCTGTTGCGGCTCCATTAAAAGGCTCTACTGTAGTAGGGAAATTGTGTGTTTCCGCTTTTAAAGAAATAACTGAGTTTATTTCGCTTTTTTCAAAGAAATCAGGCTTGTCAGGTGTCTTTGGAGCAAATTGTTCAATTCTTGGACCTTCTGTAAATGCCACGTTATCACTGTAAGCTGAAACAATGGTATTGGGGTTTTTCTGAGATGTTTTCTTTATAAGTTTAAATAAAGAAGTAGGCTTCTCCTCCCCATCAATTATAAAAGTCCCATTGAATATTTTATGTCGACAATGCTCCGAGTTTACTTGAGAAAAGCCGAATACTTCAGAATCCGTTAATTTTCTTTCCAGCTTCTCTGCCAGGTTGTTTAAGTATTCAATTTCATCATCACTCAAAGCCAATCCTTCTTGTTGGTTGTATGCAGATATATCTTCAATTTCCAATACTTTTTCAGGTTCTATTTCAATAGTAAATATATCCTGTGACAATGCATTAAACTTACTTTGAAGCATTGGGTCATAACTTTTGTTTTCATGACTTGAGCTTTCAAATTCTTCAATCCTAACAATACCTTCAATACCCATATTTTGAGTAATTTCAACAGCATTGGTACTCCATGGAGTAACCATAGCAGCCCTTGGGCCTACATATTCTCCTTCAATTTTTTTTGACTCAATGCGTTTTACATTGCCAAAAAGCCAATTGAGTTTAGAAATTGAATCGGTTGAAATGGTTTCCGCTGTTTGAACCGCAAACACCTTTTGAGAAGGATTTCCAAAGAATGTAATCATTGCATCGAAATTTGAATAGCAAAAATACGGTTTTCATTATTCAAACTCTAAGATTAAAAGTGTAAAATTAATCCAGTTATAAACAGTTAATTAAGAGCTGGAAAAATTCAAACTACCGGGTTTCGATTTGTAAAATTCCATTTTCCAGTTTTCCGAAAGATTTTACAGTGGTGATGACCTCACCATTTATTTCAAGTAAAATAGGTCGGTTTATGTGTTTCATTGCAAAACCGGAAAGTACTCTTTTTGACTGAGGCGAAAATTGAATGGTTGTAGTAGAATCGTTTTTACTTACCGACAGAACAAGTGAGCCTATTTCAATTGACTTATGTTCATCTTTCACAAAAAGTAAAGACTCTTTGTGTTCTGTTTTCCAAACAAATACATTATTCTCTTCAAGAAGTAATTTATCATAATGTTCGAGAATAAATTCTTTTGCTTTAGGAACTTTTTTCGTTTCAACAAAAAGGGCTAATGTATTGTTTTTATTGTACAAATCAAGTTCCATCAGTTTTTGTTTTAGAGCGTTTTTATCAACTTCTGTTTTGGATAATTCAACCATTCTGTCAAAACACAATAAAGCGCTTTCTGCAGGAGTCAAAGTAAGGTCGCCTTTAAAGGTTTTTTTATTTGAGTTGGCATTTTCATTTGAACATGCAGTGAAAACGGTAAGAATTAAAAAGATATATAGATATTTCAAGTTTGTTTTTTTACAAATCTAATCAACTGATATCAAATAATAAGTGTTAACAAGCAATTAATAGTTAGAGTACAAATCTCAATAAATATGGTTTACCTTCGATACAAATTTAAAGTTGTGCGGAAGTATATTGTAAGATTCTGGATTTTCTTTTTCTCATGTATTTTATTTGGATGGGTATTCTTTTACGGAATAGCCAACTGGAATTTACTTGGAAAACTTCCGAGTACTCAACAATTGGAAAATCCCAAATTTTATCAGGCATCGGAGATATATTCATCAGATGGAGCTTTAATAGGTACGTATTATACTGAAAACAGAATCAACGTTGAATACCATGAAATTCCGGAGAATCTGGTGAAAGCATTAATTGCCACAGAAGATAAACGATATCACAATCATTCTGGAATCGATTTCAGAGGTCTTGCAAGAGCCGTTTCAGGAGTATTTTTAGGCGGTAGGGGTGGAGCAAGTACAATTACCCAGCAACTTGCTAAAATGCTTTTTACGGAAAGGCGAAGTGGAAATAAGTTCAAAGCTGTTAAACAAAAATTAAAGGAGTGGGTAATGGCTGTTCGACTTGAAAGGTTATATACCAAAGAGGAGATTATAACCATGTATTTTAATCAATACAATTTCTTTTATTCTGCGGTAGGCGTATATAATGCTTCCAGAGTATATTTTGGTAAAAACTTAAATGATCTAACCATTGAAGAGAGCGCTACTTTAGTGGCTATGTTTAAAAGCCCTGTGGCGTATAACCCTGTAAAAAAGCCAAAACGATCAACAGGGCGAAGAAATACGGTTATGGCCTTAATGAAAAATGCCGGATATATAAGCCCTGCAGAATATGATTCTTTAAAAACAATTCCGTTAAAAGTTGCTAAACGAGACATCTCTGAAGGCAATGAATATGCCGCATATTTCCGTGAACATATTCGAGGGTTTATGAAGAAATGGGCCAAAGAAAACGATTATAATCTGTATACAGATGGATTGAAAATATACACATCCATAGATTCTGAAATGCAAAAAGAGGCCGAAAAAGCAATAACCCGACATTTGCAGAAAGAACTGCAACCAGCTTTTGAAAGAGAGTGGAGGAAACGCAAAAATGGTCCATTTGACTTTCAAACAGATTCCAGGGAAGAGGAAGCAAAATCTTTAAGTGAAATTTTGTACGCAGGTATGAGAAGAAGTGAACGTTATCAAACCGTTTACTACCGTCAAAAACATCTTCTGCATGCATATGATGAGTATAAAAAAGTCAAGAGACCTTACGACATGCAGCTGGATTCACTGGAAAAATACAAGGGGGCATTGCATGAAAAGGAATTTGATTTAAAGCTGCTTAAAAGAAAGGATTCTTTAAAGTATTATGAGGAAATTCTAATCGATAAATACCAGGAAGATTTTGATGAGATATTATCCGAATATGAAAATTATCAAGACGAGGTATCTGATTTAAAAGAAGAAATGAAGGAAGCTTATGAGGAATATCAAGAGCTTTTAAAGCCATTTGATGACTCCATGAAAGTCATTTTCAATAAAAAAGTTAAAATGAAGGTTTTTTCCTGGGAAAAGGGAAGGACTATTACAAAAACCATGAGTCCCCTTGATTCCATTTTTTATCATAAGAAATTTTTAAGGGGTGGACTATTAAGTGTTGATGCAACAACAGGATATGTAAAAGCCTGGGTAGGAGGAATTAATCATAAACATTTTAAATACGATCATATCAAGGCAAAACGGCAGGTGGGATCAACATTTAAACCTTTTATTTATGCTGCTGCAATTGAGCACGGAATGGATCCTTCGACGGTAATAATGAATAAAGAAATTACTTTTCACAAGGGTGAGTATGGAATCCCTGAATCCTGGACTCCTGCAAATTCAGGTTCCAGAAATTTAGAATATGAGCTCATCACTTTGAAAACAGGTTTAGCAAAATCCATCAATTGGGTTGCTGCAGGATTAACAAAAAAGATGGGAGTATATACAGCAATTGAATTTGCCAGAAGATTTGGAATAGAAGGCAGGTTAGAGCCTGTTCCTTCAATATGTCTGGGTACAGCTGATGTTTCTTTGTGGGAAATGGTTGGTGCTTACACGGCTTTTTCAAATAATGGTGAACGATTTGAGCCAATTACACTATTAAGAATTGAAGATAAAAATGGAAAAGTTTTATATGAATCAAAACCTAAAAAGTTTAAGGTTCTTAGTGAGTCTACGGCAAGTCAAATGATGAATATTATGGAGGGCAATACAACGCGCTTTGATGACAATGGAAAATTGATTCAGGGGACAGGATATCGTTTAAGAACAGGTAAACCTTACGGTGGTTATCCTATGAAAGTTAAAATATCTGGTAAAACAGGAACAACTCAAAGTTCTTCGGATGGATGGTATATGGGGATATCCAATAATATAGTTACCGGAGTCTGGGTAGGATGTGAAGACAGGAGTGCTCACTTCAGAAATGGAGCACTAGGTCAAGGTGCCAACATGGCCTTGCCAATATGGGGATATTATATGCAGAAATTTGTTGAATAAAATATTGTTGACATTCCTTAATGTTCTGTTTTTGAAGAGCAAAATAACTTCAGCATCTTTTGCAAAACTTTTCAAAAAATCAGATAAATTAAAAGGTTCTCTTTACTGTAAAGATCATCTCTTTTTTTTCTACAGGGTGAATAAATGATATTGTTTCTGCATGTAAATGCAAACGATCAGCGGCTTTACCGTAAAGAATATCTCCTACAATAGGTGTGTTTAATCCTTTTAAATGAGATGCGTGCATTCTCAATTGATGCGTTCTTCCTGTAACAGGGTAGAAGTAAATTAATGTTTTTCCGTTTTTAATCTCAACTACTTTATAGTTTGTAATTGATGGTTTACCATGTTGATAGCAGACCATTTGATATGGCCTGTTTTCATAATCAACTCTCAAAGGGAGTTTGATTTCCCCTTCCGACTCTGTGATTTCCCCATCCAGTAAAGCAATATAACTCTTTTTCACAATCCTGTTCAAAAACTGTTTTTGCAAATGTTTGTGTGCTCTTTTCGTTTTTGCAAAAACCATTACTCCTGATGTGGCCATATCCAATCGATGTAACAATCGAGGTATGAATTCTTCTTTATACTTTTCCGTTAACCTTACTAAAACAGAATCAACCAATTCTTTTCCAGGAACCGATAACAGACCAGATGGTTTGTTAACAATCAGGACATATTCGTCTTGAAACACAATTTCAATATCACCCAATGGTCTTGATTCCGACAAAAGAGGGTTGGGATCAATTTTCAACCCTTTGAGCATATGACCTAAAATCGGTTCACATTTCCCTTTACAGGCAGGATAAAAATATTCGTGTTTTCGAATAATTGAACTGGGCGATTTACCCCACCAAAACTCGGCGAGTGCAATTGGTTTTAAGTTATTTTGATAGGCGAATTGAAGAAGCTTAGGCGCACAACAATCACCGGCTCCGGAAGGAGGTATTTTATTGGGTGTTTTTTCGAAAATGTTCCACAGTGACTCCCATTGCATATTGTAATTCAAAAATTTATAGTCACTGAAAATTTGTCTTTGAAGAGTATTTGACTTTGCTCTTCGTTCTATTTTCAGCGTTTGAATCTGATTGGACAGTATATCAATTTCAGATTGAATATACCCCAGTCGTGAACGCCAGAATCGCTTTATTCTTTTTAGTCTTAGTTGTTCCTGGAGACTTTGTTTGTTCAGTGTTTTTATATCTTCTTCATTAATCCCTAATGCTTTTTTTTGACTTCTTTTCGCTTTATTTTTTTTGATGAACTCCTTTTCATCAGAAATAACCTTTTCTGAGTAAAGCGATTCTTTTTTTAGAAGTTCTTTCCAATCGGAAAAATCCGGATCAGCTTCCAATACATTAACACGATTGTTAATAATATTTAATTCCTCCTTTCCTTCCAAGAAGTAACTATCCTCAGTAAGCCGATCAAATATTGGGGGTACAAAAGGTTCAATTAAAACTTCATCTCCCAATTTTCCTGAAAATGCAGATAAATAGCCAAGGTCCCCATTTGTTGACTGAACAACTAAAACACCGAACATCTTTCCAACAGGAGGTAGTTCAGGCTGATTTGAATCAAAATTATGATTCCACTCAGTTGAACGGATATGTTGTTTTAGTTCTTTGGATGCTAATAAGGCAATTTCAGAAGGTTCATAAACGAAAGGAAAAGTGAATTTTCCAGGAAGTTTAATCGCACTAATATCTGACTTGAATTTCTGAAAACATTTATTTGGATTATAAGCAGGCATTAACAGTATTGATGAGTTTAAAAATTTAGTATTGACAATAGTGTATATAGCTACCTTACAGCTTTTGAAATAAAAATCATTTTGGTGCTAACCAGAAAAATTCCTTTATGAATTCGGGAACTGTTTTAAATCGTGTCCCATTTTTCTCTTTTTCGTTTCCAGGTAAAACTGGTTATGTTTATTGGATTCAATTTCGATTGGAACATTTTCAATAACTTCCAGTCCATAACCAACCAAACCAGCTCTTTTTTTAGGATTGTTGGTCAATAATCGCATTTTTTTTACACCAAGGTCTCTTAGTATTTGTGCCCCGACTCCATAATCGCGCTCATCCATTTGAAAACCTAACTCCAAATTTGCTTCAACCGTATCTTTACCTTCCTCTTGAAGTTTATAGGCCCTTAATTTATTAATTAACCCTATACCACGTCCTTCTTGATTCATATACAAAACAACACCCTTCCCTTCGTTTTCAACCATTTCCATGGCTTTATCCAGTTGAGGGCCACAATCGCATCTGCAGGAACCAAAAATGTCACCAGTCATACAAGAGCTGTGCACTCTTACTAAAACAGGTTCGTTTTCATCCCATTCTCCTTTAATTAAAGCAAGGTGCTCTCGACCATCACTTTTTTGAGAATAAGCAACCAGATCGAAATCCCCCATGCGGGTAGGCATTTTAACGTTCAGGTGTCTTTCTATAGAAGATTCATGTTTTAGTCGATAAGAGATTAAATCTTCAATGGAAACTATTTTTAAGTCGAATTTTTCAGCAATCTTAAACAAATCAGGTAAACGGGCCATAGTACCATCTTCGTTCATTATTTCCACAATAACACCGGCTGGTTCAAACCCGGCCAAACGAGCAAAATCAATAGCCGCCTCTGTATGTCCGGCTCTTCTTAAAACACCAGACTTTTTTGCTTTAAGAGGAAAAACATGTCCCGGCTTACCCAATTCATCAGGTCTTGTTTGCGGGTTAATTAACGCTTTAACTGTTTTTGCACGATCCTGGGCTGATATACCAGTAGTACAACCATGTCCTATTAAGTCAACAGAAATTGTAAAAGGAGTTTCGTGAGGAGTATTATTTGACTCCACCATTAAATTCAAGCCAAGCTCTTCACATCTCTCTTCTACGAGCGGTGCACAAATTAAGCCTCTGCCATGAGTAGCCATAAAGTTGATGATTTCAGGAGTAATGGATCTTGCCGCACAAAGGAAGTCCCCTTCATTTTCTCGGTTTTCATCATCGACAACTATAATCACCTTACCCGCCTTGATATCTTCAATGGCTTCCTCAATTGTATTCAGTTTATAGGACATAACTGGTAATTTGCCACAAAGATATGATATTTAGAGGAGTAGGTCCAGAAAGAGGGTTAGGTATTTTTTATGAACAGATATACTAATAAATAAACTTTGTGAGTTTTCGTTGATATTCAATTGATAAGAATTTAAATCCATTTTTTATTCTGTCTCTTTGAAATTTACCAAGCTTTAAATTTCGATTTACCACAAAATTCATATTACCAATATATACCCAGGCTTTAAAATATGTTTTAGTTTTTAGAGAAAATACATTTATTTGTTTTCTTGAGTAGAGCTCGGGATAACCTTCATAGGAGTCAAGTAAAATTAAATCTTCTTCAGTAATTTCAAACAGGACCCCCTCAACTTTTTGTTTTTTGTCAGGTACTATGTTTGCGTAACCAAGATTAGGGTTTGTTGAATCCTTAACATTTACATTTAGTTCAAATCCATTTAGTTGACCAGAACAAGGGTTTTTAAAGTGTACACCCAGATCTCTTACAAAGAGAACATCCATAAGAGAGCCATATGCAAAATAATAAACCATAACTTAATGGTTTTAAACATAAAAAGCTCCGCATGGCGGAGCTTTTTATGTTTTATTTACCACTAATTTTTAGTTGATGGAATCGTTTAATGCTTTTCCAGCTTTAAACTTAACTACATTCTTAGCAGCGATAGTAATTTTTTGTCCAGTTGAAGGGTTTCTTCCTTCTCTGGAAGGTCTGTTAGCTTTTGTGAAAGATCCGAATCCTGGAAGAGCAACTCTTCCTTCTCCTTTAACACCTTCAGAGATAGCTCCAACAACTGCGTCAAAAGCTTCTCCAGCTTGTTTTTTAGTTAAACCTTCAACGTTAGCAACGATTGCGTCTACAATTTCTGATTTTCCCATTGTAATAGTTTTTTAAAAGATTAATACTTAAATTATATTGTGAAAATAGGGCAAAATGCTCAGCTATACATAGGTTTTTTAAAAAAAGTAATTAACAATCTATTTGTTATTAAAACACTTTAAAGTCCTGTTATCATTGACTCCATATTAATTTGTTATAAATACAGAAGTGGTGCAAATTGAAAATGGTGGTTTTACACTTGCCTAACTATTTGATTATGAGTTGTTAGAGAGCTTATGGTTAAGAATGAGATTAAATACCGGTTTAAAAAGAATTTTTTCTCCGAATTCGAATAAATTTCAGATTTAACGATAAAAAAAGGGAGTAATAAACTCCCTGATATTGTTAATAACTCCCATAATCATTGAAGTTAAAAGACTTAAAATCTTCTAAAAAACTACTTTTTAGTCCAGATTGTCAAATCATCTGCAGACTTAAATGCATAGTTTACGCCTTTTTCTGTGAATGAATCTTTACGTCTGGGAAAATAACTAATACAAGCAGGAACAGATATATTACCCCATTTTCCAGACTTTACAGATTTTCCATTGGGTTTTAGGGCAACAACATGAACGTATGAAGCGTCTTCATTGAAAATTAATACTGGTTTTCCGAAGTTATTTAATTTTTCCAATGCAACGTTGATGTTTTTTTCATCAAAATCCCCAATATTTTCCCAGGATTCAAGTTCTTTTAGTTTCTTTGGGATTTTGTCGTAATCAACATAGTTACTTCCCTCTTTGAGATCTTCGATTCCATAATATTCGCAAACTGCTTTCGCCAGGTATTCTTTACATTTCCCCTTATCAGAAGTGGTTTGTTTGCATGCATTAAAAGCAGATAAGTTTTCTTCAAAGGCATTAATGTTACCAACTCTTGACACTTCTTGTGATTTTTCACTTTCGCAGGATTTTTCCTTTTTACTTTTACAGGAAGCTTCATTTTTCTTACAACATTCGTCATTTGAGTTTCCACAGGAAGCTGCCAGAAGTAAAATAGCCAAGGAAGTAATTATTTTTTTCATCATTTTTTATTTTTGTTTCTGTAAAATTAAGAGAATTCCCGCAATATCTTCCAACACGCTTATTATTTGGGCCTTATGAATAATTATTCGTTATTTCCGCATTGGGATAATCGTTTCCAGTTTTCGTTTTTCCGCATCTTTTGGTTTCCACTTTATTGCTTTAACATCGGTTCTGTTTCGTACATCAATATCTTTTTTATAGGTCCATGCCTTTTTTTCATAAAGTAATCCATCATAAGTAAAATCAGGAGCATAGACTCTTTTTACACTTGCAAGTGCAGGAATGGAAGGCGAAAGGTGATCAAATACGACCATATTTAAATTTAAATTATAGTTACAATGCATGGATACATTTCCATTGTACTCAAATATAATTCTCGATTTATTTTGAAATTTTGGTTCAGCTTTTGTTCCATGAGTTATGTCAAAACGAATTATTGAGTGTCCAAATAATGCCTCCCCTTTATTATTGAACTTTACTGTTTCAATAATTTTTTTTGTAGAACTGTAGGAATACCCATCCCAACCCAATAACAAATATGTCTTATCTCTTTTTTTAGGCGAGGGCACGAGATTATAATAAATGCATCCTAACCAATTTTCATTGTTAAGTCTCGCCTGTTCATCGTTGCCGATTGAAGTGGAATTATTATTTAGTTCAAAAACATAATTTTCAATTTTTGAGGAGGTGAAAAAGTTTTTTTTCACCTTTCGCTGATATTGTGTAAATCCGTGATAATCATACTCGTCTTTACCTAAGAGAAGGGTCCATGTATATATTCTGAATTGACTATTGGGAGCCGTCACTACGGATAAATTCTTTATTCTTCCAAAGTCATATGCAATGCTAAGCGAATCACTTAAAACCTCCCTCAAGATTCTTTTATAATTTCTGTTTGCGGTTATTTTTTCCATGTCGGTAGGAGCAAAAACCAAAGAATCTGAAAGCATTGCCAGCGTATCTATTTTTGATTCAAAAGAAAATTCCACCCCTTTTTCTTTCGCTTGAGAAAACTGAAAACAGACCAATACACAAAATAGTAACAACCAACGCATCATAACCATAAAAGCAACGTTACAATTAATTTATTAGTATCCAAAATAATAACTACCGGTAAGTATAGGTTAACTTTGGCTTTTAATATACAAACATTATATTGTTTATTTATTTAAGATTGAAAGCGAAAATGGATAAAGTGGAGCACATTAAGAATGTATTGAATTCGTTTGAAAAGCTAACTGGTAAAACAATTATTAACCGATTAAACCCTGAGATGGATTTTCTGGAAATAGAAAATGGAGAATTTGTTTTGGTATCGCATAATGGAGCGGAAGACCCCATATTAAATTACGGAAACCAATTTGCTTTAAAACTTTGGGAAATGAGCTGGGATGATTTCATTAAAACACCCTCACGAAAAACTGCAGAGCCCGATTTAAGAGGAAAAAGATGGGAAATGCTTTCAATTGTTTCCAAACAAGGGTATTTTGACAATTACGAAGGAATAAGAATTTCTTCTTCAGGAAAGCAATTTAAAATAAAAAATGCTGTTGTATGGAATGTTACGAATGAACATGGAGAGTATTTAGGTCAGGCTGCTTATTTCAAAACTATCGAGCATTTATTATAAATACCTATAGTAAAATAAACATATAGTGCCTTAAAAATCATATCTTGCACCTCAAATTAAAAATCATGAAATACATAGTCTATACTTTCGGAATGCTATTATTTATAGCCACTGTAAGCTGTCAAACATTTTCAGCTCAAAAATCAAATAAAAAGGTATCCTGCAGCGCGTCTGAAAAATGCAGTATCGAAACCTCTCGATTAGATTCATCAGCAAATTTCCAACAATATTCTTACTTTATAGGTCACAACATAGCAAGTGATATTAAATTAAAAGGCAGTATAGACTCTCTGGATTTAAAATTATTTCATTTAGCTTTCAAGGATGTATATTATAACGATACAAATAGATTGAGTCCCGAGCGTTCTGAAGAGATACTTAAATATCTAACCGATAGTATGAGGGAAAAGCAAATTGAAAATCAGGCAAAACAATTTTTACCAAATAAAAAATCAGGAGAACAGTTTTTTCAAACTTTAAAAGACAATGACAGCATTCAATTTACACCTTCAGGTCTTGCCTATAAAATAAATAGAATAGGCACCGGAACATTTCCAAAAGAAACCGATCAGGTAAGCGTGTTTTATGAAGGTAAATTATTAAATGGAGAAATATTTGACAGCTCATACGGAGAAAAAAAACCTGTGCAACTTAATTTAAACAGAGTAATTCCCGGATGGACAGAAGGTCTTCAGTTAATTGCGGAAGGAGGTGAGATTGAGTTGTATATTCCATATCATTTAGCTTATGGAGAAAAAGGGCAATCTCCAAAAATTGAGCCTTTTTCATCATTAATTTTTAAAGTAGAACTTGTTCAGGTGGTTGCCTCCGAAAAAGGTCATGAAGGTCATAATCATGGACCTGGCGGGCATCATCATTAACTGTATGTAGTGAGCACAATTTGAGGTGCCCACTTCATCATTTGGGGAATTAGCTCAGTTGGCTAGAGCGTTTGACTGGCAGTCAAAAGGTCGCAGGTTCGATTCCTGTATTCTCCACACTTTTAGTCATACTCAAAAATGAGAGTAAAGATATGCTTCGTATCGATTTTAAGTTTGTTCCTGAGCTTTTCTGCAAATGGACAAGACAGTATTCAGTTTCAAAAAAAAATTTTTAAAATTCAACAACAGTCGACTTTGGTTTTTTCCGGGTGGTCAATTTTAAATATTGGAATTAGTCCGCTATGTTCGAAAAACCTGTTTAATCCCGTAACTTCAAATGAACATTTTCATTTAAGTAACTTTAACTGGAACTTATTTAATGCAGGTTTTGCGGGATTAAGCCATTATTCCGTTTATACAAACAGTCAAAAAAACTGGAGTATACCGGACTTAAATAAAAGAAAAAAAAGACTTGAGCGTGTTCTTGCTGTTAATGTTGCTCTTGATTTTATTTACATAGCTTCAGGATTCCTGTTAAAACATGCAACGAACCCAGATGACCTTGTGAATTATCCCGCTTTTAATGGTGGAGGGAATTCCTTAATCCTTCAGGGTGGCTTTTTATTAATATATGATTCTCTTTTTTTAAGTCGAATAAAAAAAATAAAATTATAAATCAGCACATGCAGGATTAGTAATCAGGCCCTTGATATTGTTTAGTAGAATGCTAAAAAAAAAGCACATCATTTGATGTGCTTTTCTTCTAAGTATATAACCCTTAAGCTTCACAGCTCGCGCAATCTTTCTTTTGTTTAAATTTCTGAGCAGCGTTCATACTGTGCTGATAGTATAAAGATTTCAATCCCAGTTTCCATGCAGAAATATATAGCTGATTAATTTCCTTTGCTGGTGTTTGTGGATGAACAATTATGTTTACCGACTGCCCCTGATCAATATGTGCCTGTCTGTTGGATGCCTGATAGATAATATCCATTTGATCTATTTCACTATATGTTTTAAACACATCCTTTTCTTCATCAGAAAGGAAATCCAGATGCTGAACGGAACCATCTCTATCTCGAATACTTCTCCAGTTTTCAGTATTATTTTCACCTTTTTCATCCAGCAACTTTACCAAAAATGGATTTTTAATCGTTGTCTTAATTTTAGCAATATCCTTAACATAAATATTAGACCATATCGGTTCAATACCTTGAGATACCTGCCCTAAAATAAATGCAGATGAAGTAGTAGGAGCAATTGCATTTAACGTTGCATTTCTTCTTCCGTATCCTTTCAAAACTTCAGGCTCACCAAACTTTTCTGCCAGTTCTTCAGAAGCGTTATATGATTTCTCCTTAATCAGTTGGAAAATTTCACTATTCAAATTGAATGCTTCCTGACTATTAAAAGCAAGCATTTTTGATTGTAAGAGTGAATGCCATCCTAAAACACCAAGTCCCAGAGAACGGTTGGATTTTGCAAAATTATAGGCTCTCTCCATAAACAGGAATGTTTGTTTATCATCCAGTTGGTCAGAGTCTCTGTAAACTTCTAACTTTTGAACAAATTCCGTAATTACAGCATCCAGGAAGTAAACCATCGTTTCGACGGCATCTGTGTCTTTCCATTTATCATAATGCAAAACATTTAATGAGGAGAGCACACAAACAAACGACCATTCGTCATTTGATGGCAACATAATTTCCGTACACAGGTTACTTGCGTTTATTCTCAGGTTTTTATCTTGATATACATCTGGAGCTCCATTGTTGGCTTTGTCTGTGAAAAAGATATATGGATAACCAATTTCGCCTCTTCGCTGGATAACTTTGGCCCATATTTTTCTTTTTTCAACATCACCATCAATCATTTCTTCCATCCACTTGTCAGTCACGGTAACACCATGCGTAAGTTCCTGAATAGGGTTTCCTTCAGTACCAACATCTAAAAACTCTGAAATATCTTTATGGTCAATAGGCAGGTAAGGGGAGAAGCGACCTCTTCGAACGGAACCCTGGCTTACGACATCAACCATAGTTTCGAACAACTGCATAACATGAACAGCACCAGAAGCTTCACCGTTGTCTTTTACAGGAGCTCCTCTATGCCTGATGTGACCAAAGTATCCGGAAGTTCCTCCTCCAAGTTTTGACATCATTCCAACTTCAGATTGGGTATACAATACATTACCCATATCATCAGCGATATTTGAGCCAAAACAACTTATGGGCAATCCTCTTTTCTTACCAAAGTTTGACCATACCGGCGAAGCAAGGGAAAAGAACCCCTGTGACATATAATTGTAAAATTTATCTGCATAACCTTCAATACCAAGGATTTCTTCCGCTCTGTTTGCTATTTCCCGTATTCTAACTTTTGGTGTAACTCCCTTCGATAAATAGCCCGCTTCCAGGTATTTTACACTATGATCCGTTAACCACTCAAAATTACCATCCAAGGCAACTTCCTCTTTCTTTTCAATAATTGTGTTTTCGACTTGTCCCATACTAGTTTCTACTTTTTCTTTTAAAATAAATCGTCTGATGTTATACTTTGTGTTCTTTTACTATAGTTAATAGATCTCTTATCAAAGAAATCGCCATGTTTTGTCCCTATGATTTCATCGTTAAACCATTCTGTTTCGAGCAACAATGATTCATTGCATTCAAACATCTTTTTAACGCCAATGGCTTCTAAAGAGCGGTTAAAGCGATCTTTAATAAATTCATTAACCTGAGCTTTTGGGAGGAAGTCCAGGTCTCCCTGCTCAAATATCCAGTCAATAATGCCACTCTCGGCTTTGTATGCTCTCAGACATAAATCCTGGATTTTATCTTCGAATTCTTTATCAAACCATTCTGGTTTTTCGTCTTTAATAATTTTAATTAAATCAATTCCAAAATCTCCATGAATTTGTTCTTCTTTGGATGTTGCTTCAACAACATTGGAAACACCTTTAAGCATGTTTTTATGTTTGTTGAATGCCATAATAATCAGGAACTGAGAGAAAAGAGATACATGTTCAATAAATAAAGAGAACAATAAGACAGCTTCAGAATAGCTTCTGTCGTCTTCACTTTTTGCGCTTGCCAAAGCAGACTCCAGATACTGAACTCTTCTCATTATAATAGGGTTTTTCTTAAGATTTTTAAACTCTTTGTTTAATCCAAGAATTTCCAGTAAATGAGAGTAGGCATCTGCGTGACGCACCTCGCTTTCTGCAAAAGTAGCACCTACAGATCCAACTTCAGGTTTTGGTATTTTGTGATAAATATCACCCCAGAAACTCTTTACAGCTACCTCAATCTGAGAAATCGCAAGCATTGTGTTTTTTATTGCATTTCTTTCAGAGTCGTTTAATCTGGTTTTAAAATCGTGAATATCACTTGTAAAATTAAACTCTGTATGGATCCAGTAGGAGTGACGAATGGCTGGTACATACTCATAAAGCTCAGGATATTGATAAGGCTTTAAGTTTACACGCTTTTCAAATATATTTCTCTTTCTTTTTTCTGTTTGAAGATTTCTGTAAAGAATATAGGATTTAGCGACTTCGAAATATTCATTAATCATGAGCTTTTGCTCAACCAGATCCTGGATCTCTTCAATGTTAGGAACATAATAAGGTATTTTTTCAGCTCTCTCCAGTAAGCTTTCGTAAACACTTAAAGACACGCGTTTAGCATCTTCGTATTCCCCGTTATTTACCGATTTCATTGCCTTTAAAATTGCCTCAGTAATTTTTTCCTGCTCGTAGGCTTTTTTTGAAGAATCTCTTTTAATTATGTACTCAATCTGCATAGTAATCTAATTTTATTAATAAATGACAATATTTTTAATACCCAAGACGATTTATAGTCATATAAAAGTTATTTAAAGTTAACAAGCTAACGTATTGATTCCTGAAAAAGTTAGTAACATAGGGTATGTAAACAACTCACCTGGAGGCCCGTAAAAAATGACTTTTTCAGTTCTCATTTTTTTGAAAAAAAAATCAAAAACACTTAAAAAATAAGCGATTA
>CEUK01169574.1_pt1 | contig 17281 bp, 22 predicted proteins | sample 356451 | NCBI WGS metagenome assembly CEUK01 (sample SAMEA2622843, study PRJEB7988) | marine metagenome | isolation source: saline water (ENVO:00002010), including
TTTTTCTAAATTTCTAGTTTCAAAATGACTGAGAAACTCAAAATAGGTTTTTTTGTTGTGAAAGCTTGTTGGAGTTGCAACTCCCATTTCTGCTCTATCCATTCGAGAACTCATCTCAGCAACCTTTTTAAAGCTCTTTCCCACAATCATTCACGCAAAAGTTAAATGCAAGGGTGGTGGTGTCAAAAAATAGCAGCGGTTAGGTTGCTAAGATTAAGATACTGCCCTCGCATTTTTTTAACATCAAGTTCCGTCGTTCTTGCAATATGGTCCATTTAGATCTTTTATGTTTTCAATCTTTCAATTGAGGAAAAGATATGGCTCGAAAAAAGTACATGGCTATTCACACTTTCCATAGTGACGAAATGCGGAAAGCCTTTTGGCGAGGTTTACATAAGAGTGAGAAAACCGACTTTGAATGGCGGGATGGTTACATATTTGAAAAATGTCAGTGTACGGGCACATGGGTTGGAGATGATGATTTTTTCTTTTGCCAGTGGGAATCTGAAACTGAAGAAGATGTGCTAAAAGCTTTAACCTCAAAAGGAATGGATGAGTATATTTTTACAGCTCTCTATCCAATTGATATGCATATTGATATTAAAAATCTCACAGGAAAAATTCCATATGAACCTATTTTTTACTTAGACGATGAATATAGTTCAGAAAAATAACTCAAAGTAAACTAATCAGACTGACCCAAGGCCATTGGAGTTCGTAAGTTTTTCCAGACTTTTGACTCTTCATCACTTAGATAATCATATATTTTATCAGCAAGAGTTACATTAAACCCACCGTTATTATTACATGCCATGTAACAAGCATAGATTTTTCTTTGATCAACTGCTTGTATACCTAACTTTCGCTCCATTTTTGTTTGGATAATAAGCGGTGGGATATGCTCTGAGTTTAAAACCTCATACAGGGAAATTAGAGCATCTTTGGGCCAGTATTTCTCTAATAGTAAAGAAAGTTCATTTTTCCTGTGTTGCTTATCAGGTTTGCCACTATTAGTTTTCAATTTAAATCCTCAATAATACTGCGCGTAAAAAATTTTCTAATTCTCCACATAATCAAAGCTTCACTATTAGTAAACTTAATAGATTTGTGAAATCTATCTCTAAATAGAAGATAGTTTTGCAATACCAATACAAGTTTCTCCACCACCTGCATAGAGCATGTAAATTTCCTCATTCTGTTCGAATAAAAAAGGATCACGAAGGGCATGCTCTTGTTTTGTTAGGCCTCCGACAGTGGAATTTGATATTGGTAAATTAGCGCCCTCCCAATCAAACTTAGGCTTTAATATCACTTGTCCCTCAGTTGCATACCAATCGCGCCAAGAGAGTGATATATCAATAGTGGAGTATAATATCTGTTCGGGCGCATCGCCAATACGCGTCCACACTACGTGTAATTTATCTCCCTGAACCAAAGCACTAGCATGACGGTGGCCTTGATCCCCGAAAGACCATGGCCCCAGTTCAAAGGTTCCATCTGAATTTTGCCTTAGAATTTGACCTCCCCAGCCCAAAGCATACTTTATATTTTTATAGCGAAAGACCCTAAGATAGGTTTGCTTGATGCGCTGTGATTGAACCCACCAAGTCAGTCCATCATTTGATAAAGCGCGTAAACTTCGTTGTTCTCCATCATGATCCAAGCCGTGGAAAAACATTTCTAAAGATTTTTCTCTCGTATTAATATGAACATCAGGTGAGGCTATATGCGGATAGAGGCCATCTACGCCTTCTTCCGTTGCCCATTTAGGTTGTTTTGCATCAGGGCGTTCGTGAGTAAATGGGGTTTCTTTCAGATGAAGAACCCCTCCCTTATAGATGTTCCAAGGCCCCGTTAGATTGTTTGAAAAAGCCATTCGGATATTTTGGCCAAAGTGATGCCCAAAATAGAGATAATAGCGACCTAAGCAGTTGGGTAACCAATTGGGCGCTTTAATTAGGGAAGGCCCATTTATATTATTCCCAATTTCTACAGTGTTAGCCTGCAAAATAGGTTGTTCTAATAATCTTTGAGCTTTGGCAATCAGCTATAAAACCTCGTAAGTTTACTAAATAAAATCTAACCGAAAATTGAGATGTATAATAGAAGTTCTTATGGCACCTTAGTCCATAACTGGGCCATCAAAAACTATAGTTTCGTAGACATGATGACCATACATTTTCCACCATTCAGCAGCAATAACCTGAGCTTGATTAAGTAATTCTTCGTTTTCATAAACAGTGGTCATCATAGTTGATTTGTCACCTGTTCTCACGATGTACCTACTCAGCGACGCTGGCATATTACCTGGGGACCATTTCTGCCATGCGATTATAGCTATTTCTAAATCTTCTTTGGACTTAAACTCGGTATTTATAATTCGCGCATGGGTCATTTGGGCAACTCCTCTATTTGTAAACAGTCTTATGAATTGTTAATCAATATTAAAGCATACATAATGAATGGTGGAGACCAGCACTTAAAATGCGGGAAACAATTAATTCATTTCGGCCAAAACTGTTCCCATTGCGCTGCCGACTACTTCAGAGCCAGACTTAGCGGCACCTTTTGCTCGCATTGCGTCAATCGCTCGCATTGCAGTAGCCTCATCGGGCCACATAGTCATGCTTCTTGCGCCTGTTTCATCCGTTTTGACAATGCGCATATTAATTGCACCTGCGGCTTTCATCTCAGGCCAAATCTCCTCAGCAGTTTTTACACCCTCCTCAGGATTATCCATTGACCAGTCTGTAAAAGTAGCAAACATTTCTTTCTCCCATTGTAACTAATGAAGTTAGGCTAACACATAAATTACGCGCAGTGGCAACACCGTTGCGTTATCATAAGCGCAAGTGAATTATCGAAAGTATCCAGATACATATTAAAAATCTAATTTTGGCCAGAATCTTTCACTAAACCTCGCCATGAAACAAAGGAGAGCGCTGCAACAAGGCCTGTACCTACAATTGGAGGTACTGCTGATATTTTTCCTAAAATTTGCAAGATAATAGTAGTAATACAAACCACGCTGAAAGCCAAAGTATAGCCTCTCATTATGTTTGCCTGGAAAGCAAGGCCTTCAATATTTCGCAAGTGATAGGTAATTATAACCAAAGCCAAGATTAAACTTGCGATTGCGTAGCGGACGGTAACAAGGTCTGAAAATTCTTGCCCTTCTGAATTTGGAAACTGCTCGCGAGTTATAAATTCTGGCGCAGCGAACATTACCAATGAAAAAACAAGTCCGAAAAAAGCTGTTATCGTCAAAGTAGTTTTTGGTTTCATAATCTTATCCTGTTAAATGAAAAATTCTGAGAGTGTTATTCCGGTTTTAAATTATTAAATGACTAGCAGCCACCAATCAGATTAATGCGAGGACTATCATCCCGAACTGACTTTTAGCGATTTTAAAGATTTGGTCGGGCTAATCGCCCAACCATTTCTTTCATTAAAAAATATCCCACATGTCTTGTAGCTGACATACTGTGATGGCGCCAAATATTACAACCACTAGGGTTTTAAACATTATCCAAGGTGCGTCTAGGAACTTTTTACCAAGATTGGTTGCTCTTTCTTCGTCACCCATATCGTCAGCGTTTGCCTTAAAATCATCCATGCAGTCGAATGAATTTACACAAACAAAAATAAATGTTCCGACGATTGCTGCAGTAATTCCTAGTTTAGGCATACCTCCACCAAGGGAGATCATAAACATTGTTGCAGCGTTAACGACAAATCCGAGTGTAAAACCCCAATAAAGATCACGCCCTCTTTGAGCACCGAACCGTTGGCGGCGATCACGTGCTGACTCTGAGTTCATAGTATCTGACATTTCAGTCTCCTATATTTTTCTATTTTTTGCTTATCTTGCTCTACCGCTGGATTGGCTGACATCACCAAAATACTAAAGTATTTACTTGTCAAAGATTACGCCACGAAAGATAAATCTATATGATGAGCAGCGGTTAGATTACTAATAAACCGCCCTCACATTTGTACCCTCATCAAGTGAATTTACTCAAACAAATGGCTAGGAAATACGCTGGCCCTGGGCGCTGCGCTCACGGAAAGCAATGAAGAGGCCAGACGAGAAAATCACGGTTGCTCCAATCCAAGTGTAAACATCTGGGATCTCTGTAAAGAACCAAGCTCCTATCATTGCCGTCCAGATCAATTTGAGAAAGTCAAACGGCATGAGCGCTGTTGGATCGGTTTCCTTGAGAGACTGGCTAATTGCCATTTGCGCAATTGAGCCAAAGAAACCTATTAAAACCATTAAACCCAGTGTTTGAGGCCCAAATGGCTGCCATACCCAAAGCGCGGGCGCAATTGAGAAAATTCCAAGGAAAATACCCATATAAGCGACAATAGTTAGGCTCGACTCTGTTCGCGATTGGATCTTGATAATGATCATCGCCACAGCCCAAAGTGCTGCTGACCCCGTTACCAATAGCGCACCTGTATCAATGGCAACGAGGCCAGGCCGGAGAATAATTAGCATACCCACAAACCCCAAGAAAATCGCGCTCCACCGATAGATACGAAAACGTTCTCCCAATACTAGAACAGAGAGAATGGCCATGAAAATAGGTGCCGTGAAGCCCAGAGCCGTAACCTTAGCAATTGGCGAAATTGATAGTGCGGTGAAAAACATCAACATTGCTGCCATGTTGATCACGCCTCGTAGCGCGTGCAGGCCAATCTGTTTTGTACGCAGAACTGCAAATCGAGAGCGCATCAAAAGTGGTAAAAGAAAAGCTAAGCCGAAAATGTTTCGGAAGAAAGCTATTTGAAAGGGCGGCAGGACTTCTGAGACGAAGCGAACCAATCCATGCATAATTGAAAACGCAACAGTTGAAAGACACATTAAAAGTATCCCTCTCATTACGGGAGTTTGGCATTTCCAAATTCTGCTTGCCACTTGATTGAAGTAACTCTGACTTGCCATGGCTCCTCATTTTCAAAGGGCCAATTAAGCCATTGTCTCCCTGCAATGTGGCTCTTTAATTAAACACACTAAATGTTCTCGTGGCTGATTAGTCAATAACTGGGTCATCAAAAACTATAGTCCCTTAAATATGATAAGTGTACGTTTTTTGCCGCTTCGCAGCAATTACTTGAGCTTGACTGAGCAATTTGTCGTTTTCAATTAAAGCCGTGGTCCTTTTAAAATATTTTTGTGCTCAACAAACATATGAACATTAGCATTTCAAAAACTGTGTATAATGAATAAAATTCTTTTATTTTATTAAAAATAGCTTAAATAAGAACAATATTCGTAATTATTGGATATTTTAGAATGGATAGCATAAATATTAAACTAATAGAAAGGATGCAACAAAACGCTGATTTATCACTCTTGGAGCTTTCTAAAAGTGTTGGGATATCCAAAACTGCCTGCTGGAATCGCTTGCAACGAATGGAAGAAGAAAAAATAATTTCAGGTAGAAAGATACTTTTTAACAGGAATGCTATAAAACTTCCAATAGTTGTTTTTCTTTCGATAAGTGTGGGTAGACATTCGCCGGATTGGGTTGAAGAATTTTCAGCAATTATTGAAAAATTTCCAGAAATTACTGAAGCACACCGGCTAACGGGAGAGGGTGCAGATTATCAGTTAAAAATAATTTGCCCATCAATGGAAGCATATGACAAATTACAACAACAACTGATAAGTGAAATTGACTTTACTGCAATGGCGACAAAAATTTCTCTGAAAGAAATAAAAAATGAGCAAGCCCTCCCACTATCTCACCTAAAGCCACCAAGGGGTGCTCAGTAAAATTTTAGAGCATACATTCACTGGCTTGGATACAAATAAAGTGAGTTTGATTTTTGGAGATGGATGCTTGCTTTGTGGCAAGGATAATCCTTTAATCATAGCGAGGGACGAGTAGGACTGGTTTTCTTTGTCGGTAAAAATTCATGGCAATCTATGCCGCTTCAATTACCATAAACTTTCTGAACGCTTGGCCGTAGCATGACTGCATTGGCGATCCGTTGCACGTTTGGGAATTCATGTATGTCTGGATGTCCTCTTGATGTCTCAAGCCAAGTTGTAAGCATAAAAAGGTAGACATCTGCAGCACTAAACTGATCACCTAATATCCACTGCTTGTCACCAATTTGGTTATCGATAACTTGCCATGTTTCTCTCAGTCTTCGACATCCTCTCCGTTGTGCGCTCGGCTCATTTTCTGGTGTATCGGCAAACCTATGAGCATGAAAATCTAGCTGAAAAGCGGTATGAATAGAGCTCGAGAAGTAAACCAATGTCTGAAGAAATAGGCTGCGCTCTGGCGCATTTATAGTCGGTGCTAGGTTGGCTTCCACATGTCGATCGCAAAGAAATATGGTTATAGCGGCACATTCATACATCGCGCTATCGTCCCAAAGAAGAACCGGAACCCAGCCATTTGGATTTAATTTCAATTGTTTGGCTGGACGGGGTTTATGTCTTTCTGTGGTTGTTTGTATCAACTCGTATGGTGCGCCAATTTCCTCAAGCAAAACTCTGACCCCCATAGACGCAGTTCCATCCACATAATACAATTTATAAGTCACATTTGCCCCCAATTTTGTATCTGTATATTAGCTGCAAGTAATGCTGTTAATTAAAAAGCCTTACAATCTTTTACTTGAGTTGATTGTGATATTGGATTTTTCCAATTTTTGTCGTCATCCGCAATAGAGTTGTAAGTTAATGAAATTGGGAAATCATTTTCCATATCAAGCGTAACGAGGGTGTAAATATAATCATCTTTTTGGAGTCCTTCTTTTCTGCTTATACAAACTGGTCGTTCTGTATAATTAAAAGGCAAAGAGGTGCAAAAAAACTCTTCTACTTCTCCAGTTGGAAAAATTTCTACAAATTTATTTTCGTATTTAATCATCTGCGCGTAAGGTTTGCCTTCATCAAGAAGAGAACATTCATACATAGCATTAGCACTGGCCGTGGAGTTTAACCCCAATGTTATTAATAAAATTATTAGTAGTTTTTTCATTCTTCATTCTTTCTCTTAGGCTTCTTTTTATTATTAGGATTTCTACTAAATGACCTGCTAATTGGTTTTGGTAAAAAATTTCTATTCGGCCTGTGACGCTTTTTTCGCATCAAAATGGCTACGAAAATAGCCAATGCTGAAAAGATTAGTAGTTGTGTCATAAGGTGGCTCCTCGCAGCCATCTTTTCTAAAAATCAATTCTATGTAAAGCTGCATATGTGCTAACGTAGTTTGAGTGCTCGAAAGCATTTGTACTGTCATTTTATTCACGCCTATGATCATTCGGAGAAACAAAGCCTATCCTAACTTAGATGTGTCCCCAGTCGCTGCTTACAAATTTCCTAATTTGGGTATCCATTAATATTTTAAGTAAATCGCAAGAAACTGTAGATTTTTTGGCTGAGTATTTGCTAGTTTGTGCTTAGTTGCAATTCTAGACACTTGCCAGAATAGAGGTAAAACGCCCAAAAATAAAAATAAAAATAAAAAGAGAAAGAATGAAAAATGAGTAAAGTTACAATCCAATTACTTGATGATATACAAGACGGTTTTAATCGCCATGATGTTCCTGATATTCTTTCACGATTTACTGATGATGGCATTTGGCTAATGGCCTCCGGACCAATTGCTCCTGATGGAAGAGTATGTCGCGGAAAAGAAGAAATTGGTTCAGTTTTAAGTGCACGTTATGAGAAAATTCCAGACATGCGTTGGGAGGAAATTCAACATTGGATTGTTGATGACTCAAAGGCTATTAGCGAATGGATTGTAAGAGGTACATTTGAAGATAATTCAAAGCTAGACTGTTTGGGATGTGACCTATGGGAATTTAGAGATGGGTTAATTACCAAAAAAGATACTTACTGGAAAATAATCTCTGAGTGATAGCGCTAAGTTTTTGCAAAAATAACTCAAATCAAAGTTAGAAGTGATCTGTTTGCATAAACCTCAAAATGGGCGTGACGATAAATGAAACGATTGCTTAATAAAAGAATTGCGATAATTGGAGCTGGCTCCTGTGGGGAAGGAGTAGGCAATGGAAAGGCGATGGCAACCTTATTTGCAGAACAAGGCGGAAAAGTATTGTGCATTGATTCTGACTCAAAGGCGGCACAGGAAACTGTTGACGAAATTTTAAAAAGCGGTGGAGATGCCGCAATACTCAACGCTGATGTTACTGATACTGAAGCTGGTAAGTTAACAATGCAAAAAGCCACTGATCTTTGGGGGGGAATTGACGTTCTAGTTTATAATGTTGGTAAGAGTAGTCAGGGCGGGGTATTAGAGACGGATTTAAGTGACTGGAATGACGTCTTTGATGTTAATCTAAAGGGTGCATTTATGCTTGTGAAAGAAATTCTACCTTTCATGCGCAGCCAGAGACAAGGTTCTATAATTTTTATTTCTTCGTTAGCTGCGGTCTACTCTGCTCCATATTCTTATGCTCCGTATGAAATTTCCAAACTAGCTTTAATCAAATTATCGCAAACAATCGCGAGAGAAAATTCCCAATTCTTGATAAGGTCTAATTCAATTCTGCCTGGAATGATTGATACACCACATGCAAAAAAATTTATAAATACGGAAAAAAATTCAGATGATTTTTCAAGTGAACGAGCAATGATGGTACCAATGCAAAGGCAGGGTACACCAATGGATGTTGCTAAAGCGGCTCTCTATTTTGCGTCGGATGAGTCGGCTTACGTAACTGGCAACATCTTAAAAATAGATGGTGGGTTATCTCTATAAAAAAGGTAAAACTTAATACCAAAAAAGACTTTAAAAAAATATATCTTTTATTCAACTTTGATATTCTTATTTTTGTGAGACTTACTTTCTAGCAGCTTTGCTATCTCTTTTCCTACCTCGGGGTGATCAAAGAAAGGAACATTAAGGCAAATTTCGGCTAGCCATTTTGGGTCTTTATTAATCTGATACTGTTTCCAAAAGTTTTCAACCAAGGTCTGATTTTCCATAAACGACTTTTTGCTCATCTATTCATTCTCGTACAAAACAATGCCAGAGAAAGCCTCGGTTCGACTGCCGTTTTCGTAAAGGTCAATCAATGGAGTAATACTATCTAACCAGTCCAAACCGGATACAACATCTTCAGTTCGGTTTTCTATACTTTCATAAGTATTAATTGCCGCATATTCATTATCACCTAAGCTAAGTACCTGCCAAGATTTAGAACTGGAGTTATCAAAACTTCTGAGTTCTTCTATCAATTTATTTTCTGAACCCGGTTTAGATTTGAATTTGGTGACAGTGGTTACAAGCTCACCCATATTTCCCTCCCTATTTCCTTTCTCAATTATAATTTTACGCTTAACTAACTCAAGTAAGTTTAATTCAGAACACACCAAATTAAGAAATAAAAATAATCATTTATTGGAATATTTTTCTAAATGGGTAAGTGAGAGATGAAGTATCGATTGGAAAGACACATCTTTTCGGTATAGCGTCTGAGGGCCTGCCTACACAAAAAGGCCTGCTTACATAAAAGTGAGTTGTAGATAAAACCGACATTTTTGTCGAAAATGCCAAGCATATCTTGGTAATTTATGGAATATGATACAATTAATGAGACGCATTCATAGTTAATATCTATGGAGGTTATGAATGACCACTGATGATGAAAATCTGAAAGCAGGTACAAGCCAGGAATGGAATTGGCATCCGAACTTGCCTGTCGCTGTGACGCCTCTGTTTTCATGGCCGCCAAGACCCATAGCAACCTTAAACTGGTTTGCAAACAACTGGTTACCTATGACTGAGTTCATGATTTATGCATTGATGGCTTGGGCTACATGGGGTTTCTTAGTACCGCCACTGGAGCAAATGCAGACGTTTAGTTGGAGCTGGATTTTGCAGCTTTGGGCTCGCAACTTGATATTAATGACAATTTTTGCTCAAGGTTTGCATCTGTGGCTTTATGGTTGGAAAAAGCAGGGCGATGATTTTAAGTTTGATCGTCGAGGGCTGGCTAAGAAAGCACGTATTTTCCTTTGGGATGATCAATATTGGGACAACGTTACGTATACGCTACTGTCTGGCGTAACTATTTGGACATTTTATGATGCCATTGTTTGGATGGGTTACGCTAATGGGTGGGTACATTTGATTACCTTGAAAAGTAATCCAATATGGTTTTTTCTTTTGTTTTTGCTAATGCCTGTATTTCAATCCTTCCATTTTTATTGGCTACACCGTGCATTGCACATACCATGGATATATAGGCGAGTGCATTCTGTGCATCATCGCAGTGTTTCAATTGCTCCATGGTCTGGCTTTTCGATGCATCCAATTGAGCATATCGGTTACATGGGCTTGCTTTTGATCTTTCTTGTCATTCCGGCACATCCAATTCATTTCATATTTATGGGGTACTGGCTGGCATTGGCAACGGCAACATCTCATGCTGGCTTTGAAAATTTAGTTCTAGGCGACAAGGCTCATCTGAAGATTGGTTCGTTCCACCATCAATTACATCACCGGTATTTTGAGTGCAATTATGGCAATCCGGAAATGCCGTGGGACAACTGGTTTGGTAGCTATCACGATGGAAGCCCGAAGGCTACCGTGCGAGTGCGGGAAACCAAAAAACGCATGCATGCGAAATGAGCGTTTTGCTATCCCCGACGGAAGCTCGTGCATTGATATCTAATGCGCTTATTGGCAGTGGCACTTCGCCTAAAAACGCTGAATACTTCACAGAAGCTATTCTCGATACCGAACTATCTGGACTGGAGGGCCACGGATTTTATTGGTTGCAATACTACTGTGCACATCTGCATAGTGGGAAGGTAGATGGAAAAGCAGTTCCCAAAGTTGATGCGTTCTCAGATACCAGCTTTCGCGTGGACGCGCGCTATGGTTTTGCTCATCCGGCGATCGAGGCAGGGTTCAAGCATTTGATCCCAGCGGCAAAGACGCACGGGGTTGCCGCGATGGGTGTCTACAACTCGTATAATGCAGCCACCTTGGGGTTTCACACTGGATACCTTGCACGCGCTGGTCTTCTGGCCTTGGGTGCCACCAACGCGGTACCAAACTTAGCTCCTATTGGTGGTAAGACGCCGATTATTGGTACCAATCCAATTTCTTACGCGGTTCCTGCCCCAAATGGAGAGGTTTCTTTTCTTGTTGATCAATCTGCAAGTCAGGTAGCCTGGACGGCGGTAAAGCGGGCGGCTGAGGAAAGCGATCCAATACCGCTTGGTTGGGCGCTTGACTCTGACGGGGAGCCAACGACCGATGCAGAGGCTGGGCTTGCTGGATCAATGGCGCCTGCGGGTGGCGTCAAAGGGTTTAGTATTGGCCTTTTAGTTGAGGTACTTTGTGCCGCTCTGGCTGGGGGGAATTTGGGACTGGATCAGGGGTCTTTTACTGAAGATGATGGAAAACCCATCAACAACGGCCAATTTTTTGTAGCCTTTAATCCGGGAAAATTCTCGGGTGGAAGTTTCGATCAGACAATCAGCAAGCTGGTGGTCTCGATTACTGAACAGGAGGGCGCACGTCTACCAAATGCTCGTCGTGAGGCAAATAAGTTGCGTTTATCAGAACAAGGTATTTCTATTGAGCTCAAGCTTTATCAAGCTCTAAAAGATTTCGCATGACGGAAGCGGAGCTTAAACAGTTTCTTGAAAAGCAAGGCCTAACAGACAGCAGGGCAGAGTTTAGAAAACTCAAAGGAGGATACCTTAATACCGTTTGGTGTGTCGACACCCCGGAGCGGTGTTTAGTCGCCAAAGAATTTGTAAAACCCATGACCGGCACGCTCTTTCCAAATCTTCCCGAGGATGAGGCGGAGGCTCTACGCCGTCTTGCAGGGCTAAAGGTGGCTCCTGATCTGGTGGGGTTTTGGCCAGAAGCATCCCTACTTCTCTATGATTTTGTAGAGGGTGACATGTGGGATGGGGATATTAAAGGTGTTGCGGAACTGTTATTGCGCAAGGAGGCTGCTGACCCAACAGGTTTTCGGAAAGTCCCTCTCAATGCTAAAGACATTATTGCGGAGGGTGACACCCTATTCGCCCGATGTACGTCACCACCAGACGCCATCTGTCCGCCATTTGTCGATATGCCTCTACCGCAAAAGTTATCTCTTATTCATACGGATATTGGCGTGAACCTCGTAGGTATAGGAACAAACCTTCGCCTTATTGATTGGCAATGCCCAGCTATTGGAGATATCTGTGAAGATATTTACAGCTTTTTGTCACCCGCTTTTCAGATCCTTGCAGAACGTGACCCTCTGACGGACGTGCAGGTCAGTGATTTCTGGCTAGCCTTAATGCGACCAGAACTTGAAGCGAGATATGCCTTGTTGGGGCAAGCCTATGCTTGGCGCTTTGCTGGATATTGCGCTTGGAGATTGGAAATGCTGAAGGATATACAAATATGTGCGCGTTACCGCCGCGCACTTACGGCAGAATTGAAATACGCTGAAAGTTTCCAATGATTGTAGAGACAACAATTCATAGCTTTAGTCTCTGGCATCACTTTGCGCACAAGTCCGGGTTTGACGCAATTGCCTTTGCTGAGTTGGCAAGGTTAATGGACTTTCAGGGTATCAGTTTGTCGCTGAACGATGCAAACTACCGTCATTTAGGCGGACGTGATATTGAACGGATGGAAAGACTAAGAGTCTTTTTGAAAACTTACCAAATGAGCCTGGAGATAGATACCTCGGGCACGACGCCTGGCCATATGTTGGAGATGTTGAATGTTGCTCACCGCTTGGGGGCGACTTCCTTGCGCACCTATACCAATTACGACGGTCCGGTCGGAGAAATGATGCAGAAAACGGTGGATGATTTATCAACGGTTGCGCAGGATGCATGTGATCGGGAAGTGACCATTGTATTGGAAAACCATGAGGATTTCACTGGACCGGAGTTAGCTGAAATCGTTGAACGAGTAAATCACCCTAGTCTCAAAATACTCTATGATTATGGTAACTCACAGATGGTATTAGAAGACCCGATTGAGTCTTTGAAGGCAGTTCTACCCTATGTTTACTCTATCCATTTCAAAGACCATGTAATGATCCGAACTGAAGATGCAGGTCAGCTCACTGTTGCAGGCGTGCCAGTTGGTGAAGGCTTCCTACCACTAAATGAGCTAACTCGCCTTTTGCTTGATCAGGGGTTAAGGCGTTTCACGTTTGAAAACGTCTGGGCTTACAGTGCGCCTATTCAAGATGGTCGGAAAGCTTTGAGCGGAGTTAATTTAGGGCTTGGTGCATTTGCTTATCTTGATCCGCCATTTGATCCAGCAAGGTTAGTAATAAGGCATTCTGACTACAGTCCTGAAACGCTTATTAATTTGGAGATGCGTGCTTTAAATAGAGGACACTATAACTTCCAAAAAATATTAAAAAATCTTGGCGCAACGGGTAGATGGGATCGGTAATCAAATTATTATAAATTTTTTTTATATTGCCTATCCTTAAAATAGATTTTTAAAACAAACCTAGATCTGTAGTTGTGAAAAAATAAATCTCTCAAAAGGTTAAAAAGAACTTTTGGTAAATTGGAGCTGCAAATGCATGAAACAATATTAAACAAGCGTTACACAATTAAAGCGATACCTATTGAGGACCGCAGGCCGATCGAGCTCAGCGCAAATATGAGGCCACACCCTTTGTCCTTTATGGAACTTCCTTTTGACCCTGAGTATTCACTTTACAACAATAGGATGACGCCAGAACGGCTCAATAATGTAACGGATGATGAGCAATACTGGGCAATACGGCAAAAAGTAATTTTTCGCAATACTGGAGAACTGCCGATAGAGATATCTGGACCTGATGCGGAAAAATTTGCAAACCGCGTATTCGCTCGTGATGTCAGCCGAGTAAAGGTGGGCCGTTGTTCCTACAACTTCGTGCTATATCATCATGGTGGAATGATAACTGATGGTGTCATGCTACGTTTGGCTGAGGATAAATTTTGGATGGCACAGGCTGATGGTGAATTAATTAAATGGTACATGGCTAATGCTCATGGCTTCGACGTGACAGTTTCTGATCCAAATGTGTGGGTTACGCAGGTTCAGGGTCCCCGATCGATGGACGTGTTACGAGATGTTATAGATGGTGATTTTCCCGAACCCTGGCGCTATTTCGACATTGCAATTGTATCGATTGCAAGTGAAGAGGTCATTATTACTCGAACAGGATTTTCCAATGAATTGGGGTGGGAGTTTTACCTCCGGCCAGAAAATAATGCTCAGAAAATTGGAAATCACATATGGGAAATTGGTCTTAGATACGGAATGATATTGACGGGAACTCCGGTTTTTCGTGCGCGCCGTATCGAGGCTGGTTTGATGGGTACGACTGAGTTTGATAGCACAACTACGCCTTTTGATGCGGGTCTCGGCCATTTTGTTCAGATGGACAAGCAAAATTTCATTGGGAGGGAAGCCCTAGAGAAAGCTGATAAGCGGTCCCGTACTTTTGGCATGCGCGTGCTTGGTGGGATTGCGGAGCGTGGGCGGACAATCTCAATCGGTGATGATCTCATTGGAACCGTCTGTTCCTCAACCTGGTCACCATATCAAGAATGTGGTGTTGCTCTGGTCCGCATGGATGATCCCGAGATGGGCCCATCTACAGAGGTTAAAGTTAAAGGCACAGATGGGAAAACTTATAGTGCCAAGCTGTGCAGTCTGCCGATGTATGATTCCGAAGGTGCCATTGCCCGGGGAAAGAACACAACTATCCCAAACGGTCCTCAGCCTTGGAAGGGATGACACTGCTAGAAAGTGAAATCTTTTATTTCTTTATTTTTGGGTAAGTGCTCTGATACTTTAAAGGCTAAAAAATATTTATAAGAATTGATCAGATTCACGCGAATGCTTTACAAATATATCCATTGCCTCTGTTTCATTTACTTTTTCCAGAATTCCGCTGTCAATTTCTTCTCTAGTCCACATCCAGCTCTGCACAGGATCATCTTTCATAGCCCAGTTTGCAAATAGGCGCCTTGTGCTCATTCCAGATTTTAACAGGTAAATTTCTGTATGCCGATCATCTTCAGTGATTTTAGAAAAAGTTAACTCTATTTCTTTTTCGGGGCCCTCTAAGTATTGAAGATAAAGATCATCCCGGCAGAACAATGCTCCCGTTATATCATTTTTATCATTGTTATATCTCGATTTTATCAAAATATGATCTAGGTCGCTTCTGCTAAACCCAAAGGGCGTAGATGCGTAGATGATATGCTTTAAATTGGTTGTCAAAAGACCTCATAAAAGCTGATAAATTTCTTTATACTAATTTTTTTAGCATAGTTTTATGATTTAGTACATTAATTTGGAAACAATACCTTTATTAAAAAATTTTAGAGGCCAAATGAAATTTGCTAGATGCAAATCATATGTTAGCCTTTGACTTTAGCCAATGGCATCAGCCACAACTAAATTTATTAAAAGGTAAACGACAAAATCAAATTGAGTTCTATGATGACACCGCTTCAAATACACAATGGCTCACTGCGTGAACCCATCCCCAAGGAACTCTTAGGTTCGGCTGTTCTCGATCAAACTGGAAATTTCGAGGCAGGTAGTTATCAAAGCTTCATCCTCACATATACTGCTGGACGGTTTGGCATAGATGATAGTGGTAGTATTCGGGTTGTCTTTCGTTTTGCAACGGATCAAACAAACCCTCAGTTTGATGATCCCACAGCACCTGGATTTACGGAGGTCGTTGCTTCTAATAAAGCCGTTCTTCAAGCTCGTTTTGACCCTAAGGGCAATATCCGTCCATGGGATCGCACACTGCAGATCAAAGTTGTTAAAGGCTTCATGAAAGAGGGTGATACGATTACGGTGCGATTTGGTGTGACCGATCATGGTAGTGCTGGTATGCGCCTACAAACTTTCTGTGAAAGTAGATACGAATTCCGGGTTTTGGTGGATCCAATCGCTACCTACAATTTCCAGACTTTGCCCGAGCAACCATTCATCTCTATTGTTCCCGGTGCTCCCAAGAATTGGGTCGCGGTTGTACCCTCAACGATTACCTGTGGCGAACCGTTTTCGCTCAAGATAAAAGTGGAAGATGCATGGGGAAATCCGACAAACAAGGCATCTACAATGCTTGCAGTTAAGAGCAGCTGTCCAATTGAAAATCTGCCCGAACTTATCGAAGTTAGGAAAGGTGATTTCGCAACTGAAATATCAGGTCTTATTGCAAACATAAATGGGCCATTGGAAATCATGCTCCATACTCTGGATGGATCACGTGTTTCTGTCTGCAATCCCGCCTTTGTCTCCGGCGCCCCTGGTTTGAAAAGTTATTGGGGAGATTTGCATGGTCAATCAGAAGAGACTTTGGGAACAAATAGTGCTACTGATTATTTTACTTTTGGACGAGATAGAGCATTTCTGGACATATGTGCGCACCAAGGCAATGATTTCCAAATGACAGATACTTTCTGGAAAGATCTCAATCGGATCACATCACATTTTAACGAAGATGGTCGATACGTTACTTTGCCGGGATATGAATGGTCCGGTAATACGGCTCTGGGTGGGGACCGAAATGTTTATTTCCCAGTTGAAGGACGTGCAATGCGGCGCTCATCTCATGCTCTTATTGAGGATCAGAGCGATCTTGATAGTGATTGTCATACAGCAAGTGAGTTATTCAAAGCGTTTGCTGATAATAAGGAATGGGACGTTATCTCATTCGCCCACTGTGGTGGTAGATACGCCGATATTACACAAGCGCATGATGGTCGTTTTGAAAAATCGGTTGAGGTACATTCGGCTTGGGGCACATTTGAATGGATTTTGCAGGATGCCTTTAAAAAAGGTTACAGGGTGGGTATTATTGGAAACTCAGACGGCCACAAAGGGCGGCCTGGAGCTAGTTATCCTGGAGCTGGCTGGTTTGGTGCGGTTGGTGGTTTGACCTGTTACCTTATGCCTGAGCTAACGCGCAGTAGGTTGGTCGACTGTATCAATGCTCGTCATCATTACGCTACGACTGGAGGTCCAAGCGGGAGAATGCGTCTAGAGGTTTCGATCTCGTTCGATGAACCAGCAACGCAGTATTTGGATGATCCATTATTGACTAAAAATTGTTTAACTAAGCCATGTTTTCAGGCAATGATGGGTGATATTGTATTCTTACCCGCGGGCGCGGCATATCTAAAAATAAATGTTGATGCGGCAGCACCTGTTCTTAGTGTTGATATCTTCAACGGCACTGATCATTTGGAATGCTATCACCCGTATGAAGAAAGCGACCTTGGTGA
>CEUK01015918.1_pt1 | contig 17226 bp, 24 predicted proteins | sample 356451 | NCBI WGS metagenome assembly CEUK01 (sample SAMEA2622843, study PRJEB7988) | marine metagenome | isolation source: saline water (ENVO:00002010), including
TTTTTTAACTTAAAGCATTAATAAATCTTAAAGAAATTATATTAATTCAATATTTACTAGAAATAGTTTTAAGTCGTTTTGACATTTAAGTTTTTTGTCTAATTATTGACTTATTTGATAAAAATTAATTAATTAAAGTTTTATTTCTTTTGGGTTTCTCTTAATTTAGTTACTAATAATTTTATTAATTTCTTTTTTGCAAACGTTTACATCGAAGGATTGCATTTTTGTCATCTGCAAACCATTTTTTTCAGTTACCTCAACAGTTGCATTACACTCATCTTGTTTGAAGGCCATATAATTGGGTTTTTGTTTGGTTATTCCAGATAATCCCTCAGATTCTCTTTGAAACCTTTCCATAACAAGTGTCAAAGCTTCAATCTCTACTGAAAAATTTTCATTAGCAGTTGCGCTAATGGGTAGCAATAAGGAGTGGGTAATTAATATATAGATTAATTTTTTCATTTTTAAAAAAACTGTTTATGTCTTTTATAACGTAGATTTACATTCAAGAAAATAGGTTTTCAAGAATTTGCTTATGTATTCGTTATGAAAAAGTCACAAAATATAAAATATTTATTAAATTTAAGTTAAATGAAAATTATTATTTTCGAGGTGAAAGTATAAAATAATATACAAAAAAAATTTTTAAATGATTTTCTTTATAGTTCAATAATATGATTATCTGAAATAATAGGCCATTTTTTGAATTCTTTTTTACACTCGAATCCTCCTGTTAAATCTCCAAAAGCAGGCAGGTAAAGAACATTGTTTTTATTATCCATCGCAAAACATCTTAATGATATTTTATCTTGACGATTTTTTAAAATTAATTTGGGATGATAATGTCCGCAGATATTTAATAACTCTTTATGTTTGTTTAAAATGGGCTCATGACTAAAAATAAAATCCAAGGATTTTTTGGACTTTAAATACAAGATATCTTTAACATAACAACCTTTGTCATGATTGCCTTCAATTAATTCAATCTTATTATCTAGAGTTTTAGAAAGTTGCTCTATTTTATTTATTAAATCATCATTTAAAGAGAATTTACTATGAAATAAGTCTCCAAGTATTATGAGCTTCTTGGGTTTGATTTTTTTTATTAAATCAGAAATTCTTTGGAAATTAGAATTGTCGTTGTTATTAGTCAACGGTATTCCATTTAATTGGAAATAATCTCCTTTTCCTATATGTACATCGCTTATTAATAATTCTTTTGTTTGGTGAATAAACAAAGATCTAGATGGAAAAAGTTCTATTAGATTTTCTTTCCAAAAAATCTTAATTGAGCTCTCTTTTAACTCTTTAATCATAAGATCTTATTAATCTTTCAACCCTTTTTTCAATAGACTCATTGCTCAAAGTATTTTTAAGCCTTTCCACTAATAAAGGGAAAGCTAAAGGTGTTGGTTCTTTTGTAATATTTAAAATGATTTTTAATGAAGATATTCTTTTTAAGCATTTTATTATTCTTCCACTCTCAAGTTGCTCTTTATTAACTTCCTTTTGAGCTTGAGAAATAAGTAAATGATCATTCTCATATTTTTTGAACACATCAAATAAGAGGTTAGAACTTATTTGCAATTGGTTAGCAGTTTTTACTTTTAATGGATTATTATTGTTTACTAAACCACTAATTTGTGCTATGTTTTTGAACTTTTTCTTTGTAAGTTCTGAAAAATTTATTGCATTCTCAAGGTCTTTTTCTAATTCTTTAGTATTTAGAAAATATGAAAATCGAGTAGTTATTATTGAGAAATCATAATCAATATTTGTCGTAAGACTAAAACCAAAATCATTAGCAGCAATACTGAAAGTACCATTATTTATTTCTGCAAATCTTAAAGCCCATAAAAAAGCAATTCCTTCATTTACAAATTTGCCTTCAAGAGTGTAAGCAAATAAAGTTTTGTATTCTTTCGATTTGTATATTTCCATTAATAACTCATCATCTTTAGGGATTTTTGAAATTTGTTCTTGTCTATTAAAAATTGGTAATAATGACTTTAACTCTTGATTTTTATAAATTTCATAAGAGGAAAGCTCATTATAAATACTGATTTCTTTTCTAAGACACTCGCTAAGTAAGTCAGAAATTGCTATTTGTCCTCCAACCCATGCCGGTATCATCGAACTTTTTTTATTTGACTTTTTTGTATGTAAGATCATATCTTTCATTTTTATAAATTCAAGCATTCTTCCTGAAAAGTAAAAAACATCTCCTTTTTTTAGTTTTGATGCAAAATTTTCTTCTAAATTTCCTAATTTCTTACCATTTAAATATTTAACTATTACATACTTATCACTTGTAATAGTTCCAATATTAAATTTATGGGTTCTCATTATGGGGATATCTTTTATGGTGTAAACAAAATCCTTATTATTTTGAGGAAATTCTTTCACGATCTTTTTATATTTTGGATAAGCTTTAAGACATTTACCTCCATTTTCTAAAAAGTTTAAACACCAAATCCATTCTTCATAATTAATATTTCTAAAACTCCAACAATCTTTTATTCTTTCTATTTCAATATTAGGGTCAAAACCTGGTCCACAAGCTAAGGTTACTAAATGTTGTAGTAGGACATCAAATGACAATTCTGGTAGATGGATTTGTTCTGATAATCCATTATTTATAATTCTTCTAACAGCACTTACTTCTAATAACTCTAGAGCATTTGTGGGCATAAAAATTACTGTAGATTTTCCACCAGGTTTATGGGCGCTTCTTCCTGCTCTTTGAATTAGACGAGCTAGATTTTTTGCACTACCAATTTGGACAATCTGATCAACTGGTTGGAAATCTACTCCTAAATCTAACGAGCTTGTACAAACGACCCATTTTATAGATCCATTCTTTACACCTTCTTCAACGAATTCTCTCTCATCTTTATCTAATGAACCGTGATGCAATGCAATATTATTTTCCATCTCTGGATAAAAATACCTTAGACATTGATACCATCGCTCAGATTGATTTCTTGTATTGGTAAATAATAATGTACTCTTATTTTTGTCAATCAATTTAAATAATGATTTATGACTTTTAAGTCCTAAATGACCACTCCAAGGAAATGTGCCTATATCTTCTGGAATTACGCTTTTTATTTCAATTTCTTTAATGAGATTACTTTTGATAATAGTTGGTAATTTTGCCTTAATACCAACGATAGCTCTTCCAGCCTCTTCTATATTTCCTATCGTTGCACTTAAAGCCCATACTTGAATTTTTTTATTAATACCTCTAAGCCAGCTTAAATTCAATTCACATTGATTCCCTCTTTTACTGCCTAAAAGTTCGTGCCATTCGTCAATAACAATAGAGAACAAATTTTTAAATATTTTGATTGAATTCTTATTGGCAATTAATAAGGATAAAGATTCAGGAGTTGTTATTAATATATTTGGAGGATTTAGTATTTGTCTCTTCTTTTCATAAGCTGTAGTATCTCCATTCCTAATGCCTGTGGAAATTTCTGTATCAAAATGAATAGTGGCTTTCTTAATAGAAATTTCTAAATCTCTACTAAGTGCTTTTAAAGGAGATATTATTAGAATTTTTAAGCCATTTTTATCATTTTGATTTTTTAGTTTCAATAAAGGACCAATAAGAGCTGCATATGTTTTTCCGCATCCAGTAGGGACTTGAATAATACCATTCTCTCCTTTTAAAAAAGATTCCCAGGATTTAATTTGAAAAGGAAGCGGTTCCCATCCGTTTTTTTTAAAAAAGGTAGAGATAATTGGATCTAATTGATTTTTAATTTTTTCTATCATTGTTTAATAACCATTAATTTATATGCACTCTCAAGAGAGTCTGCCTCATTTATCTGTTTATCTTTACGCCATTTTGATATTCTTGGAAATCTTACAGCGATTCCAGATTTATGTCGATTTGATTTTTGAATATTTTCAAAAGCAATTTCAAAAACTAATTCTGGCTTTACTGATCTGACTGGACCAAATTTCTCAATTGTATTTCTTCTAATCCATAGATCTAATTCTTTAATCTCTTTATTGTTAAGTCCTGAGTAAGCACTAGCAAACTTAACAAGCTTTGAATTCTTCCAAAGAGCAAAACTAAGATCGGTATATAAATCTGCTCTTTTACCACTCCCTGATTTAGCGTATATCAAAACAGCATCTAATTGCATCGGATCTACTTTATATTTCCACCAGCTCCCCTTTTTTCTTCCTGGTAAGTATTTAGAACTTCTATTTTTAATTACTAAACCTTCTGTATTTGTATTTCTTGAAAATCTTTTTAATTCCTCTACCTCCTCCCAGTTATTCAAGCTATGTAATTTTGTTATTTTGATTTTATTTATGAATTTTTCTTTATTAATTTTATTCCAATTATTAAAACACTCTTCAAGAATTATCCTTCTTTTTTGCAGCTCTTTGTTTCTTATATCTAATCCGTTAATCTCTAAAAGATCAAATAATATAAAGGTTATTGGCAATTCCTTTTGGATTTTTAATGATGGTGATTTTCTACCTAACCTTTTTTGCAGGTATGAAAAATTTTTTGGACAATTATTTAATTCATCCCATATTAGAATTTCACCATCCAACACGAAATCATCTTTAATTTCAGAGATAATAGACAATAAATCTGGAAATGAATTATTTACTAATTCTTCACCTCTTGTCCAAATAGAAATATTCCCATCCCTTTTAATTATTTGACTTCTTATCCCATCCCATTTCCATTCAAAATTATATTCATAAACTGGAGACTTCTTTATTTTATCTTCAAATTGGCATGCAAGTTGAAATGGAAAAGGTTTATAGTTAAGCTCTTTTTGATCAATTGATTTTTTAATAAGGAATTGAAAATTTTTTGCACTTGGCTCGTATTTTCCCATTAATCTATGGGAAATAATAGATTCTTCAATCCCTGAAATTAGAGAAATTGACTTAGTTACTAATCCTTTAGATACTCCTAATCTAAAAGTTCCGGTAAGAATTTTATTAAATATTAGGAAATTATCCTTATTGAGTTCCTCCCAGGATTTTCTTATATAAAATTTTTTTTCTTGATCATCAAGCTCAGTTAGCTTGGGTAATCTGACTTTTAATAATTCTTCAAGTGAAATGTCTTGGTTTTTATTTTCTTTGAATTTAATTTTATTATTGAGAAGTAATGAAATTACCTCAGCTGAATCACCTACTTTTGCGTAACATTTTTCAACGAGCCAAAATGGCATATTATAAATTTCAGAAAAGTAATTTCTTAATAATCTACCACTTATAAATCTCTTATTACTTTTCCCAATTAATAAATAAACTGTCCATGAATTATTTAAACTGCTATTAGACAAAAAATAGTTATTTAGTATATTTACTTTTTTATTGGTACTATTATTAGAATCAAATTCTTTAAATAAAATAGAAAATTTAGTTAAGCTCATTTTAATTTTTTAAAGCCTCAATATCTAAATGTTTAATGTTTTTTAAGTATTTTGCTAAATCCTCTCCATCTCCATGATTTAAAAAAATTTTTTTTGCTTTTGAATCTTCAATCGTACTAATTAATCCATTCCAATCTGCATGGTCAGATATTACAAATCCCTTGTCATATCCTGATCTTTTTTTGAAAGCTCTTATTGCCATCCATCCACTAGCGAAACCAGTTTGATAGTTTTGAAAAGATTTAAGAAATTTCTTATTACTTAATGCTGGAGGCAGGATTAATAAGCTTCCTTTTTCGATTTCTTTATCTTTATTAAATATTTCTGTGTTTGCAAGATTTTTGCCAAGTTTCTTATATGTATTATTCAAATTATGTATATTTTTATGGGTATAAATAATTTTGACGTTTTCGATTTCGCTTAGTATTCTCTGAGATTTCCCAAGAGGATAAGAAAAGAGAATTGAAATTGAATTTGGATTATCATTAACCCATCTAGCAATTTGGGTTACAATTTTTTTGCTAGGTTCCCAATTAAAAATAGGTAAACCAAAAGTTGATTCACAAATGAGAAAATCAGTTTCTATTTTTTTATAACCTTGGCATGTTGAATCATTTTGTCGTTTAAAGTCGCCTGTAATAAGCCATTTTTCTCCTCCTACTTCAAATTTAATTTGAGATGAACCTAGGATATGTCCAGATGGATAGAAACTAATATTTACTCCATTTATTTTAAAAGTTTCATCATATTCAAATGAATTTATGTTAACCTCTTTACCTAATCTTTCTTTTAAAAGTATTCCTGTCTCTTTAGAACATATATATTCTCCACAGCCAAAACTAAAATGATCAAAGTGAGCATGACTTATTAAAGCTTTCTTTACTGGTTTCCTTGGATCTATCCATAGATTTGCACTACTGCAAAATAAACCCTCATTTTTTTGTTGTATTAAATAACTATTATTATCCAAGAAAATAAAAAATGATTTTATTAAATGTGATTAATTTATAGTTTAAGCCCAAGCTTGCTTTGTTAGTGAGATTAAAGAAATGGTTATTAGAGCACCAATTACAAATTTATTACTCCATTTATTCATAAACTTACCTATTTTAAATAATTTCCTTTCTTTAGTAAGATTCTTTTGAAGTTTTTTATTTTTATATTGTTCCGAATTTGTCATTTTTAAATCTCTCATTCTTTTTAAAAGTTTAATTTCGCAATCAGTTAATTCTTCAAGTTGGTAAATAACCTCAACATTATTCTCATTTATATAATCGCTAACAATATCGATATTTTTTCCATTAAATTTGAAAAAATCATCAACTATATTCTCTGAACTCTCTCCTTTTTGAATTCTTTTCAACGCATCTTCCCTTGACCAAATACTATCAAGGTTAATAAGAGCTTTATCTAATTCCATATTTAAGTATTTTCACTTATACTATCTAATATATTAAAGAAGTGGTGGATTCCTGTTGATAAAATATTTAAATTAAGATGTCTTTAGCTAATTAACCTGTTTGGAAAAAAGAAGTTTGCGTTGGCTTTTTTATTTTGACTTTCTTGAAGAGTTTCCTCTTCACCTTTTTCTTGATTATTATTTACTTCTATTATCTCATTGGCTACGTTTTTCCCACTTTGAAAATATTCCAAAATCATGACTATTTGATTTTTATTAAGCTTTTTTGAAGAAGCCTTTGCACTGATTTGTAATGTTTTACATGCTAATAAAATCCGGTTTGTATCGATTCCTATCTCTTTAGATAATTCGTATATTGCTTTAGTTTTTTCCATTATAAAAATTAATTTTATTTAATTATATATGTAAAAAATACATAGGACTATTCAAAATGTAACTTATGTTCAGACTTCATGAATATTTAAAAAATTTTTCTACTTATTTTTTATCTTTTCAAATTCTTTTTTCATGGTTTTATTATTATAGGTAAGTTTTTTCACTGTTAAATCTTGAGATTTAATATTAGCTCTTTGTAAATGCTGTTCAGATAATATAAGAGCCTCTTTGGTTTTTTCTAATTGTTTTATTGTTTTGTCAATACCTTGGATGGCATCTTTAAATCTATCTGAAGCTAATCTGACATTATTTCCTACGGCATTTTTAAATTGAGAGAGTGTATTTTCAAAATTTGTGATGTCAACTTTCTTAGCTCTCTCAATTTCAAGTTCTTGCTTATATTTTAATGATTTTAATGCTGCATTTCTTAAAAGGGATATTATTGGAATAAAAAACTGAGGCCTAATTACATACATTTTGGGATATCTATGCGAAACATCTACTATTCCAGAATTGTATAATTCACTTTCTTGTTCTAAAAGAGATACTAGAACAGCGTATTCACAGGATTTTTCCTTTCTATCTTTATCAAGTTCTTTTAGAAATTCTTCATTTCTTCTTTTATTGATAGTGTTTGAACTTTCATTTTTCATCTCAAACATAATAGAAACAACTTCTATCTCGTTTTCATCAAATTCTCTAAAAATATAATCACCTTTGCTCCCAGAACTTATATCATTATCTTTCTCAAATATTGATCTTTGAAAACCTGTAGAGCGAAGTTTATTAAATTCATTTTCGCAGTGTTTTTCTAAAGTCTCTCCTTGCATTTTTGTGCTAAGTTTCAATTTCATATCTCTAAGGTCAGATATTTTTAAATCTCTTTCTTTTAAAATTTCTTGATATTTCTTTTCAATTTTATTTTCAGAATCATATTTTTCTTTTTTTATCTTTTCTAACGCAATTCTTAGATCTGTCTTTTCTCTTTCAAGTGAATTTACGGTATTAATAACTTCTTTTTCTCTCGATAGTTTTTCAATTTCTGCTTGAATTTTAAGTTCATTATGTAACTTTTCTATTTGCAAATTTAAATTATTTATTTTATTTTCAGAGATATATTTTAAAGAATTAATTTCGTTCAACTTATCTTTTTCAGCATTCATTAATTTAGATTGTAGATTTATTAAATCTTTTTCAACATCTTTCTTTTCATTTATCATTTGAAGTCTTATTTTATTCTTTGTTAATTCTATTTCTTTCAATTTTTCTTTTTCTGCAATTTCTAGCCTCTCATTTAATTCCTTTTTAAATTCTTCCTTTTTAATCTGCGAAAGTAATTCATCAAGACTATTTTGGTTTATTGTGAATGTCTCTCCGCAAGAAGGACATTTTATATTTTTCATGAATGATTTTTGATGTTAAAGATTTTATTTAGAATTAATTCCTTTTATATAGAATTAATTTTCATTAATAGAATAAACAGATTATTAAGTAGATGCAGAAAACTTATAAAAAGAAAATAATTTGATTCAAATTTTTAAATTAGTCCGGATTTCTTAAGTAGATTTATTTTATTAGCTAATTCAATATCTGAAGATGAGATATCATCATCCTCAGTTTTATTTGTAGAGAAAGTATATCCACTATCATCTACAAATTCATCTTCTGCTATATTTATATTTTTAATTTGTTTTGCATTTCTTGAAAAGGAGCTCAACTGCTCCTTATTTGAATGATTTTTGTTTATGAATCCAAAATTTGCTATTCCACGCGCATCAAGAGCTTCCTCTACTAATATCCCTACCACTTTTGATCTACTAATAGATTCACTTTTAGATATTTCATCAATTATCTCTAAAACTCTTTTTCGGGGAAGGTAACCTATCCTTTTAACGCTATTTTCCATAATTTGTACCTTATGTCATTATTGTAACACTTCTGTCAAATCAGATGACCAAATAATTAAAAAATATAAAATATTACGATTGAATTTAATTTTAAAATATTATAAAAACTAAGAGATACTTTAATTTAAAAATAATGAAAGATAAAACATACAATAATGCAGATAGCTTTTCAATGGCTTTTGACGACGAATGGGCAAAACTAGATGAAGATGATAATAATTTAAAAATTAGGAAAATTATAAAAATATTATCTGAACACCCTTTTGTTCAATCTAATCCAGATTTAGCTAATCAAATTGCTAATTTTAGAGTAAATTTATTAAGAAAATTTAATTGATCTTTCTTTAATTAAAGATGATAAATATGGAATTTTAGTTAGATATTTATTTAATAAGATCCTTTCAGCAAGGGAAACTTCTTCATTTCTATTTAGTTTGTTTATTATGAGATTTAACCTTTGTTTTGTTGATGAAGTGAAATACCTCATAAAAAAAAATAACTTTGATTTAACTTAAAGAATACTGAATACTAATGCCACTTTAATGTGCAATTCAAAATAAATCTTTTCAATCAATAAGTTTTTAAATTTTAGGGGTTTCAAAAAATCCCTTGCTCGCCAAGAATATAATAATCCCTAGAATGGGTCCAATTCCAAAAATAAATAAAACTAGTTTAGCGGTGGTTTTATTTTGTTGCCCATTATTCTTTTGTATGGTTGTAGAGCTCTTAGTCTTTTTTCGGGATTTTCTTTTCATTATTTAATAAAATAAGCTAATTGAATTTATTTATAATCAGGTGGGATATTGTTAAATACAATTGAGTAAATTTAACATTCCAATATTGTATAATACAATGGTTATCTCAAAAATATGACTTCTACAAAAAGGGATGAAGTAAGTTCACACCTTAGATATATAAGGTTGGAATTAAGAGATATGCATCAAATGTTATTAAAAGAAGATTTGATACCTGATGCCGGGGAGGCTCGTGAAGTACATGCTCAATTAGATGCTTTGCATCAACTCTTATCTGAAAAAAATAAGAAAAAAATAAAGAATCAATTTGACGACTTTTAATATCTACAACGACTTAGCAGTAGATTCTATTTCTCTTCTATTATCGTGCATTTTTTCTAGTGCATTATAAATCTCTTTAATTTGTATTTGTAAAGACTCTGTTGATCCGATTCCACTAAGAGATTCCATGGCGGATAGTAAGCTTTCTTTAGCATCTATTAAATTCCTGCATTCTTTACTTCCTGCTTCGTAAGACATACTATTAAAAAATCTAATATTATAAATATAATGCCAAGATTGAAGTATCGCTTACTACAAATATGTAAGATAATATTTTATGTTATAAATATTACTTTAAATCCTCTTAAACTTTAATAAGTAATAATTAAAATAAAATAATATTTGATTATATATGTACTATTAAATATTTTTTCTACATGTACTTTCTTAATTAAATTCTTAAATCTAATATAAGTTGTTTATCTAAACTAAATGGATCCAATCTTTTCTTTCTTTTTGATGTTTTAATTTTCTTTCTATGACTGCTTTTTCTAGATCCGTGTTTTATATAAATCTTTTTTGATATTTCCCAATATCCTTCTTTTTTTGTTATTTGGGATATTTTTTTTCTAGCCTCTCTAGTCGATTCAAGAATATTGGTAATGGGTTTGAGGTAATTTGTATTTTTTAAATAATTAGAGTTATTTAAATTATTCATCAACCAAGGTTCATGAATAAACGGATCAGGAACATCTTTTAATTCTGGAACCCAATTTCTAATAAATAATCCATTCGGATCGTGATCTTTTCCTTGTTTGATAGGGTTATAGATTCTATTAGTATTTATAGATGTAGTCCCAGATTGCATTTGGCATTGACACCAGTGAATACCTGGTTCATAGTCTACAAATTTCTGGGCTAATAATAATCCTGAGTCTTGCCATGGCAACCATAAGTTATAACTGGCAAATGACATAAGCATTGCCCTCATTCTGAAGTTAATCCATCCATAATAATTTAGTGATCTCATACAAGCATCAACAAAGGGAAAGCCTGTTTCACCTTTACTCCATAATTTAAGTAAATAATTGTTTTTTACTCTTGTATTTGCAAAGAATGGGTGAAAATCTTTAAATTCTAATTCAGGTTCATTTTCAAGTTTTTGAATAAAGTGACAATGCCAAGTAAGTCTGCTTTTAAACATTTGACTATTAAAGTCTTTTATTGAATTAGCTTTTCTAAATATTTCTCTTAAAGAAAGGCAACCCCAAGTTATGTAGGGTGATAATCTTGAACAGCTATCAAAGGATTTATTAGGATCTGATATATTTTTACTATATGAATTAATTCTTTTATTAATAAAAGAATCAAGTTTTTTTAACCCCTCTTTCCTTCCGCCTCTAAGTCTTCCTTCACAAAGGTCATTTTTAAATTCAAAAAAATCATCACTAGGGAAATTTCCAATATTAATACTTAATCTTCCAAGTTTATTATTATTATTGGGGATTTCTTTTTTTATATGTTCTCTCCATTTATTTGACCAATAATCACGATTAAGTTTTCCTCTGAAAACCGCAAATTGTAAATATTCTTTCCATTCGATATTTTTATCTGAGGCCCAATTTTTAATTTTCTTATCCCTGTTGTATGAATAAAAGTCTCCAGTTTCTTGATGACTATAGATTCCTCTTATTTTAAAGTTTTTATTTAAATCATCAAATATCTCAGAAACTTTTCCAGTTCTAATAACTAGTGGTTGTCCACGCAAAATTAACTCTTCTTTTAATTCTATTAGGCATTCTTTGCAAAATTGCCATTGTCTATCTGAATAAGCTACCTGATTCCATTGATCTTTATCTATGATATAAATTGGTAATAGTTTAAAATCTTTAGAAGCTTCATATAAAGCCTCATTATCTTCTAACCTCAAATCTTTTTTAAACCATAATATATTTATATCTTCCATGATTTAATGTATTTATTTTATTTTAGAAAAACTATTTATTATTTGTATTATTTAGAAGTCACCTTATATAAAGATATTATGCTTATTATAAAAAATAAAATTAAAGCTATTGTTAAAGGCGAAAAATCAGGCATATATTTATTTGAATACTTCTTATTTTATATTAATTTTCGCTAATAAGAAAATTAACAAAATCCTCAATATCCTTTTTATTAAATAAAATCTCTTTATCTGAGTATTTCTCCAACCTTTTTAGTAATAATTCCACTACATAGTCTACTTTTGAATCCATTATTATTTTATTTTTCTAGAAAGTAAATCGTTTCTTTACCTATGATATCTGGAATTGTAATTTTACAGCCTTTATCTTTTTCCATATCACAATTGTTATTAGCAGGAACTGACTTCCAAGAACATATTTTCTCTTCAGAAAGTTCTTTTTTGATTTTCCAACCTTCTTTTATAAAATCCTTAATATTTCCTTCTCCACAGCCTATTCTTATTTCTACTTTATCATTTTTGACTTCATTATTATCTAAATTAATTGAATTATCATTTTCATCTGTGGGCAAAAAACTTTCTGTTAATTTGCACGACGATAAAAAAGATAGTAGTAAAATAACGGAAAAATAATTTAAATATTTAATCATTGAGATTTTTTTAAATAATATTCTTTAAATTGAAAGTTTTTTTAGATTATTTTGATTCTATTACCTTCAGTAATAGATCCATTTTACCCATAAGTGTTTTTACCTCCTCAGGTTCGGGTAGAATTAAATCCTCTGTCACAGATAAATGCATTCTTTTTAATTCAGATCTTAACTCTTTTAGATGTAATTTTACATTTTCTTTTTTTTGCCCTGTATTTGCCATAAAAGATCAAAAAAATTTATTTGAATTTAATTTACTACATTTGAATATATATTAATTTAAAATTAAATATTATTAATTTTTTAATTAACTATTATCGGTTTTAAAATTATTTAATTCATTGCCTCCATTACAAAAATTTACCGATAACATACTCAATAATTTTATATTGCTCTTGTTAATGTTTGAATTCTCTAGAAAATAACTTTCTGCCGTTTTTTGACATCTAATTTTTTCTTTTGAGTAATTTATAACTGGCTGAAAATAGATAAGAGCTCCTATAAATAAAAATAATCCAATTAAAAATTTTTTTTCTTCTTTATAAAAGTCTAGTGTATTTTTTTTGGCTTTAAGCATTTTAATAAGCCATTTATCTGGTAAACCTATTTGAACGAATAATAACTCTACCCACCATGGCAATCTTTTATCTTTTTCCATATTTGATTTTGGAGAACCTATTGTTTTCCTTGTATCAAAATTTGATTTCTTTATATTTTGTTCAGTAGTTGAATTTTTCTTTTCCATAAGAAAAAATGTATATATGGAATATAGTAGTTTTATTTCGATTTGAAAACTATATTTTTATTTTTTAAGTTTTAATTATGGAAACCAAGAAAATTTATTAGTCTTAAGAAAATAAATATTTATACTAATGCCTAAGAAAAGAAGAAAGTTAGATAAAAACTTTGAAAGGATTATTTATTCCTCGAAAAAAAAGATCGAATTAATCCTTGCAAAAATTTACGATATTAATGATGAAGATATTCAAAAAGAATATATGACTGCTTTTGGTAAGGTTGTTGATTTGTATGAGATTTTGCAGAATGACTATGAATTAGTTGGTTTTCATCAGGAATCTGAACTATTAAATAACAATTATCAAGAGGCAATTACCAAATTTGAATCAGAATACGAAATTTGAGTGAATTAATTTATTTGGAGTAAGGAAATACTTGTATTTCAATTGGTTTACCTTGGTTAAGATAATATCTATTCTTCATTAATCTATCTATACAATCATTCTTTTTTTCTTTTTTTCTAAATTTGCATAGTTTAGATATTTCGTAATTTGTAATTCCATTGCTACTTTCCATATTCATAAAGGGAAGAAATAATAATAAAATTGAAATCTTAATTAATTTCATATTTTTAATATTTGTAGCATGATTCTAAGATGCATATTAATTGATCTTTTGTCATTTCTGTAGTTATAAAAATTTCTTGGGCAGTTTGCCCTTTTCTTGCAATAGCTTTATATCCACTTATTGTGCTTACAGACACTCTTATAACTAAATTTGAGGATCTACCCCTAACTTTTGAAATAATTCCAGGAGTTACAGTTTTTATCTCTTTAAAAGATGCTAATTTCTTCAGAATGGGAATCAATCCATCTATATAAGTACTATGAGTGATTACTACTCTGCCCAAGAATGAAAAAATATATATATCTATTTTAGAATATTTTATCTTGTTTGATGGTTATAAATTTTTTTTAAAGTTTTAAAAGTTAAAAATATGAGTCTGATCTACATTGTTCTGTTATATTCATATTATAAATTAGGATGAATATGATTTTCCAATTAGGATGGGCTGCCTTAGCTGCCATTTTTACATTTTCAATTGCAATGGTTGTTTGGGGAAGGAATGGAGATGGATCTATTGATATTTAATTATTTTTTAAATATTTTTACTATAGATAAATTAGACAAATTTCTTATATTAGGTTCCTTTACACTTCTTATACTAATTACTATAGCTGTTATTTATATTTCATTCGTTTCATGGAAGGATAAAAGAAGGTTTGATAAATAAATTCATTTCTTTCTTTTTTCTCTTTCATTTAATATGGTTTCTCTAAGTAATTCTTTTGCTTGTTCAAATTTTTTAATGCTACTCTTATATAACCCAATGTCTTTTTCCGCTCTTGATAAAGGTAATTCAAGCTTATTTGAAATCTCTGAGAGAATTTTAAATTTACTCATATCCTCTTCATCTTTGAAATCATTAGCCAATGTTAAAATTTTGTATACACCAAGAATGAATATTCTTGAATAGTAATTCTTAGATGAATTATTTTCAACAATTAAATTAAAAATTTCTTTCGTATCTTTCCCGCTATACTCCTCTAAAGCCTTTTCGGATATTTCCTTGACTTCGTTTGGAATGAAATTAGTCGAATTACATAAAGCATTAAATAGTCCTGACAATTGCTCTTTGGGTTCATATCCGTTGGTTAATTCCTTAAAAGTTTCTGTGAGGCCTACACAGAAATATGAGTCTTGAGTGAATTCGCTTTGGTGATTAAGTAAATTCAACTCTACTAGCATTTCATCAACAATACGCTTGTATAAGCTTGGAATTACGTAAGGAAATTGCTCATGAAATAATGTTTTGCTATCAGAAACAGTTAATTTTTCTTTCAATTTTTTATATGTAAACCTTAATAACCTTAGCGTAAGTTGCCTCATTATCGTTAAAATTTATTCATAGAAATAAATATTATTATGATCCCGTTAGTCCTTGAAGAATCTGGTGGTACTGAAAGAGTCTTTGATATATACTCTAGATTACTTAGAGAAAGAATAATATTTTTAGGTGAGCCAGTTACTAGCGATACTTCAAACAGAATTGTTGCGCAGCTTCTTTTCCTCGAAGCTGAGGATCCTGAGAAGGATATTTATATGTATATAAATTCTCCAGGTGGTTCAGTCTATGATGGGCTAGGGATTTTTGATACTATGCAACATGTAAAACCAGATATTCATACGGTATGCGTTGGTTTAGCAGCTAGTATGGGTGCCTTTTTACTTGCCGCAGGTACAAAGGGTAAAAGGAGTAGCTTGAAGCATTCAAGAATTATGATTCATCAACCCTTAGGAGGTGCAAGAGGTCAAGCAAGTGATATCAGGATTCAAGCGGATGAAATTTTATTTTTAAAAGAACGATTAAATATAGAATTAGCTGATAGAACTGGTCAAGATCTAAATAAGATTAAAGAAGATACAGATAGAGATTTCTATATGTCTCCCCAAGAAGCTGTAGATTATGGATTAATTGATCTAGTGTTAAACAAAAAACCGAATTCTAATATCTAATACTAATAAGTTGATGATTTTTAGTTTGTTAAGAGATTAGGATTTTTAAATGGTTTGAATATCTTTAATAATTTATTTAATTTAGAAGTTGTGGAGTTCTATTCTTTTCTGGAATAGTTGTATATTCAGAGAGAATTTTAAGGAATTCATCAGCATCCAATGTTTCTTTCTCTATTAAAATCTCAACTAATTTGTCCATTGCTTCTCTGTTATCATCCAGAATTTTAACGGTCTCTTTATAACAGGCTTTAACCATTACTCTAATGCTTTCATCGATTTGTCTTGAAATAGAGTCTGATACTTCACTTCTTGTCATTAAATCTCTTCCAACGAAGACCTCTTGATTACCGCCTTCTAAAGCTATTGGACCCAAATCACTCATTCCAAATCTTGTCACCATTTGACGCGCCATTGAAGCTATTTGTTGGAAATCTCCTCCAGCACCGGTAGTTATTTCACCTTGACCGAATACAACATCTTCAGCAGCTCTGCCGCCAAGTGCACCCATAATACGAGCTTTTAATTGGGCTTTACTTATCAATGTTTGTTCGTCATCTGGTGTAAACCATGTAAGCCCCTTAGCTTGACCTCTAGGAATAACAGTAACTTTTTGAACTGGATCATGAGCTTTTACAAGTGAGCCTATTATCGCATGTCCAATTTCATGATAAGCAATTAATCTTTTACTTCTACCATCGGTTAGGGGTGAACCTTCCATTCCTGCAACAATTCTGTCAACAGAATCATCTATTTCACTAATACTAATAGAGGACTTTCTTCTTCTCGCTGTAAGGATAGCAGCTTCATTTAATAAATTTGCTAGGTCAGCACCAGTAAAACCAGGAGTTCTTCTTGCAATACTTTCTAAGGTTAAATCTTTATCAAGTTTCTTATTTCTAGAATGAACTTCAAGTATAGATAATCTACCTTTTATATCAGGAGCATCAACTGTTACTTGCCTATCAAATCTTCCAGGTCTCATTAGAGCTGAGTCAAGGACATCTGGTCGGTTAGTGGCTGCAATAATGATAATTCCACTATTACCTTCGAACCCATCCATCTCAGTCAAGAGTTGATTGAGTGTTTGTTCTCTTTCATCATTTCCACCACCAATTCCAGCTCCTCTTTGTCTACCTACAGCATCTATTTCATCAATA
>CEUK01152097.1_pt1 | contig 17160 bp, 13 predicted proteins | sample 356451 | NCBI WGS metagenome assembly CEUK01 (sample SAMEA2622843, study PRJEB7988) | marine metagenome | isolation source: saline water (ENVO:00002010), including
TGGATAGACTGAGAGAACTCAACGACGCTCTTACTGACCAAAACGGAGGGCGCCTAGCTGCACTCAACGACGAAAATAGAGCACTACTTGAGGACGTCGGTAGAATTCGAACTGAACTTCAAGTACGAGAGGATGCCCTGTTGGTACTAGAAGCCGACCTGGCAAATCGTTCAGCCGATCTTGAGTCACGAAGCGCAAGGGTAGAAGAGCTAGAGAGTTTACTTGCCGCACGAGAAAAGTCGGCCGAGGTTCTACGTAAGCGTCTTGAAAATGCACTTCTGGGTTTTGAAGGAAATGGACTTAGTGTAGAACAAAGAGACGGAAAGGTATATGTTAGTCTAGAGGCTGAATTGCTATTTGCTTCAGGTTCTGCCAATGTAGACGATAAGGGGGAGGCAATCCTAAGGAAGCTAGGCGATGTGATCGCCACCCAACATGACCTGGAAATCATCATTGAAGGACATACAGATACCGATAGGCTTTTGTCACCTAATATTCCTCGAAACAATTGGGAGCTTTCAGTCCTAAGAGCCACCTCAGTTCTCGCTATCATCATGGGTCAACCCGGTGTAGATCCGTCTGTTTTAACTGCAGCAGGAAAGGGAGAATTCCACCCTGTTGATCTAGAAGATAAGTCGAAGAATAGACGTATAGAGGTAGTCCTCGCACCACGTCTAGACGATCTTTTCGATCTGCTAGACGAGTAATTCTCTTAAAGCTTCACACAGATGTTCTGTGGTTCTGTGAAGAATTGAAGGGCTTCGAATCCGCCCTCGCGTCCAACACCAGAATCTTTCACTCCGCCAAATGGTGTGCGGAGATCTCGAAGTAGCCAACAGTTAATCCAAGCAATTCCAGTTTCTAGGTTGCCTGCCACTCGGTGAGCCTTCTTTAGGTCGTTGGTGAAAATTGAAGCAGCTAGGCCGTATTTGGTAGAGTTGGCGTTTTCTACAGCCTCGTTCTCGCTATCGAATGGTTGTATTGTGACAACTGGCCCAAATATTTCTTCCTGGTTAGTTCTGCACTGAGGTCCTAGACCTTCAATAATTGTGGGTTGGATATAGTAGCCACCGGTGAGTTCTCCCTCGCCTTCAGGCTGAGTTGCGAAACCTCCACAGAGGATTTTGCCTCCTTCTGATTTGGCGATTTCAATGTGGTTTAGGATTTTGTCTTTGTGTGACTCGCTCACGACTGCTCCCATTTTGGTTGATGGATTCATGGGATTGCCGACCTTAATTCGGGCTGCTTTTTCAACTATGGCGTCCTTGAACTTATCGTAAATAGATCTCTCGACAAGGATGCGAGAACCGCAGAGGCATATTTGGCCTTGATTGGAAAATGAGGATATTACAGTTGTAGAAAGGGCATCGTCAAAATCGCAATCGCCAAAAATCACAGCAGCGTTTTTCCCTCCTAGCTCTAAGCTTAATTTCTTGAACTTTGGTGCTACTACAGAAGCTATGTGAGACCCTGTCGCTGTGCCTCCGGTAAAGCTCACAGCAGCAATATCTTGATGGTTTACAAGTGCGTCACCAACTTCATCTCCAAGTCCGTGGAGGATGTTAAAGACCCCATCAGGAAATCCAGCTTCCTTCACCCAATGGCTCAAAAGAAACGCTGTTGCAGGGGTGACTTCAGATGGTTTGGCCACAACACAATTACCCGCAGCAAGAGCAGGAGCAACCTTCCAAGTGAATAGGTAAAGTGGCAAATTCCAAGGCGAAATACACGCAACTACTCCCAACGGTTTACGCAGCGTATAATTAATCGCAACGCCTTCCATATAATGCGACTGAGAAGCAAAATGCTTTATCGCAGAAGCATAAAATCTCAGATTCTTCTCAGCCCTAGGTATATCCACAGTCGAGGATAAACTTATAGGCTTCCCATTGTCCCTTGTCTCTGCTTCAGCCAACATTCTAGCATTCTCCTTAATCCTATCAGCTAATCGGTCTATGCATGCAGACCTTTTATCAGCGCTCCAAGAGCTCCAATTTGCAAAAGCATCATTAGCTGCAGACACAGCGTTTTCAACATCCTCAGGCCCAGACCTTGGGATTCTACCGTATGATTTACCCTTGCTTGGGTCAATCAAATCAAGCCACTCACCACCTTCTGCAGGGCCGTGACGGCCATTTATTAGATTTAGAACTTCCATATGAGGTGCAATTTACTTTCACTTTGCTATCTTTGCGCACGCTTTTGCCCCATGGTGTAATGGTAACACACCTGGTTTTGGTCCAGTCATTCCAGGTTCGAGTCCTGGTGGGGCAACACACCTACTTTATAAGACCCTGTTATCATAAAGATAGTGGGGTTTTGTTTTTTACTGTGCCTATATTATTATGTTTTAGACCAAAGTTCACACCTCTACTCCGCACCAATCATTGCGTCAAGCTCAGCCTGTAAAGCGTCAATCTGCGATTGTAATCCAGAAATAATCTGAAGCAGTTCTTGGCCATTTAGACTAATTCCACCACTTACTACCAAATCGCCATTAACTAAAGTTCCATCACTACTTACCTCAAAGGCATTTGACCTATCACTCTCACTCTCACCATCACCAACTACAAATAGAGTTCCCACTCTATCAATTTCATTGAACTGCCCGACAACAGTTGAATATTGTTGATCAGCAGTCACGTTATAACCAATAGCAGCGCTTGCTGTAGCAGATGCGACAGCTCTTCTTCCTGAAGCATGAGAATAACTGCCAATAGATTCAGTTTGGTATCCTTCAGCGTGTGATGCAAAACCAGTTGCTACACTTTCGAATCCTTCAGAGTGTGCAGCATCAGCAAGAGCTGAAGTCCCTTCACCCTCAGCATGAGCGCATGTAGAATTAGCAACAGTGTTTCTATTCTCAGCGTGAGAATACAAACCACTTGCAACTGTATTCCAACCCTCAGCATGGGAAGCTGTATTTGTCGCCTCAGTTCGGTATCCCTCAGCGTGGCAATAGTTTGAAGTAGTTTCTGTTTGATAACCCTCAGCATGTGATCCAGTCCCTGCAGCGTCAGTTTGAAATCCTTCAGAGTGAGCGGCGGTAGAAGTTGCATTTGTTCCTTCACCTTCAGCGTGAGAACAAATCCCTGTAGCGGTACAGTTTTGGTTTGAAGCATTACTGTAAAAGCCAGTTGCTAGGCTAAACCTTCCACTAGCATTAGCATAATTTCCAGTAGCAGCACAACCATCGCCTTGTGTTGATGTTCCTGTAATAACGACATTACCTTGAACTAGACCGGCTGAATTTTGCTGTCCTACAGGAGTGATATCTTCAAATACGGTTACTTCAATTAATGTCTTAATACCGTCAACTGTAGTCTCGCCTGTTCCACCAAATTCAACGGGTAAAATACCCTCTGGCTGAAAGGCTTCGCCATAAGTCGGCAAGAAACCAAGTAAATCTGTAGATCCAATACTTCCGTCACCATCAAAATCTGGATTATAAGGAAGGAGCTCATTATCTGATTGAGCAAAGGAGCCTATACTTAAAAGTGCAAAAAGGGGTAATAATAAATTCTTCATAACTAACCTACGATATTGATGATTCGACCTGGGACCACAATGACTTTGTGTATCTCTCGGCCATCCATGTGTTTTAATGTGTTCTCATCCAACCTTGCTATAGTTTCGACTTCATCAGCCGGCGTATCAGCAGGGAGGGTGAGTTTAAATCTTACTTTTCCGTTGAATGAAACGGGATATGTAACTTCATCAGCTACAAGGTATTGAGAATCTGCCTCAGGCCAAACAGCATCGATTACAAATTCTTCTCCACCAACTTCTTTCCAAAGCTCTTCAGCGAGGTGAGGAGCGTAAGGACTAAGAAGAATAACTAAATCCTTCAAAGCACTGTTAGAGCATGACTCCTTCAAACCTCCAAGCTCATTAACGGCAATCATCATAGCACTGACAACTGTATTGAAAGCGTGCCTTTCTAGATCTGAGCTTACTTTTTCAATAGTCTTGTGCACTATCCTCAACTCCTCAACTGAAGCGTCTTTATCCTCAGCCGAACTGACCAATCGTACGAACTTCCTCAAAAAGTTGTGTACTCCACTTATTCCCTGAGTATCCCATGGTTTACTTTGAGTAAGAGGCCCCAAAAACATCTCATAACATCTAAGTGTGTCAGCGCCATACTTTTCTACAAGTTCGTCAGGAGTCTGTACGTTGTACTTAGACTTAGACATCTTCTCCACCTCGTGACCACAAGTGTAAGTACCGTCATCACCGAGAATAAATACAGCATCTGCATATTCCTCTCTCCAAGCCTTAAATCCTTCTAAATCGAGCTTATCGTTGTCAACTAAATTAACATCTACATGAAGCCTCTGCACTTGGTATTCCTTACGCTTTTCGAAGCTCACAAATTTTGAAGTTCCTTTCACTCTGTAAACGAAGCTTGATCGACCGAGAATCATGCCTTGGTTAATCATTGTCTTAAAGGGCTCGTCAAAACCGATCAAGTCCATATCGTTCAAGAATTTAGTCCAAAACCTAGAATATAGCAGGTGCCCTGTGGTGTGCTCAGCTCCCCCAACGTAAAGATCCACTTGACCCCAGTAATCTGATTTGGACCTATCACAAAACGCCTCAGAATTATGAGGGTCCATAAATCTTAAAAAGTACCAAGAAGATCCAGCCCAACCAGGCATTGTATTAGTCTCCATTCTATCTCCCTTAAAAACTGGCCAATCCTCTTTTGCAGCACGCGCAAGTGGAGGTTCGCCATCAGCAGTAGGCAAATAAGCGTCGACAGATGGGAGATTAACAAGCTTGTCCTCTATAAGCTGTGGGATATCATCAACGTAGCAAATTGGAAAAGGTTCGCCCCAATATCTTTGGCGAGAAAATACGGCGTCTCTTAATCTGTAGTTAACTCTTTTTTCTCCGTGGCCGCTAGACTCTAGAATTTCAATAGCTGCAGTGATGGCGTCTTTTTTTGACTTGCCATTGAGATCTTTCGAACCTTTGAGAATTGCTGTGTCATCAGAACATACTCCCAGGTCAGTGTCGAACCCATCGAAAATTGCGGGGATCTCGATATTAAAGTGCTTTGCGAATTTCCAATCTCTTTCGTCGCCAGCGGGGACAGCCATGATGGCTCCTGTTCCGTAACCAATCAGAACGTACTCTGCTATGTAAACTGGAATTTCATTTCCAGTTAATGGGTGCAAGACGCTACCACCGAGGGCAACACCTGTTACTTCTTTATCGCCTTGACGTTCTCTCTCACTTTTTCGTCCTGAAACGATTAGGTACTGCTCAACTACCTGGTGATTTGCTTCTGTCGTTAATTCGCGTACGAGCTCATGCTCGGGGGCTAGAACTATGAAACTCACTCCGTAAATGGTTTCGGGGCGAGTTGTAAACACCTTTAATGACTTGCCTGTTGAAGTTCTGAACTTAACTACGACACCTTCTGAACGACCTATCCAATTTTTTTGTGCTTCCTTAATGCTGTCCGTCCAGTTCACGTCGTCTAATCCTGAGAGAAGTCTTTCAGAATAGGCTGTGATACGCATCATCCACTGACGCATTTTCTTCTTTTCAACGGGGTGGCCGCCGCGCACTGATAGACCGTCCTTTAATTCGTCATTAGCAAGTACAGTGCCTAGTTCGGGGCACCAGTTTACTTCTGAATCTGCTAGGTATGCAAGTCGGAATTGCATGAGGAGGACGCTTTTTTGGGCCTTGTTAAATGAGTTCCAATCTGTAGCGGTGAACGTTCCAGCGAAGTTTTCGCCGAAGTGAGGGAACAAGCTCATGTCTAGACCTTTGAACCAATTGTCGTCGCAGGCGGGATTTACTGAGAAATTGCCGTTTGTTTCAAACGCGGTAACTAGATCGCTCAAGGGGCGTGCTTTTCCTGCATCGCGGTCGAACCAAGCTTGGAAGAGTCGCCCAAAAATCCATTGAGTCCACTTGTAATAACTTGGGTCAGAAGTCATAATCTCACGGCTCCAGTCGAATGAGAAACCTATCTTCTTCATTTGGTCCCTGTAGCGATTAGTGTTTGCTTTTGTCGTTAAAGCTGGGTGTTGCCCAGTTTGAATGGCGTACTGCTCAGCAGGTAGACCAAAACTATCAAAGCCCATAGGGTGCAAGACGTTAAAGCCTTTGTGTCTTTTATAACGAGCTATCACGTCAGATGCGATATATCCGAGTGGGTGACCCACATGTAATCCCGCACCAGAAGGGTATGGGAACATATCGAGTATATAGAATTTGGGCTTACCCTCAACCTCTTCTACTTTGTACTTAAGGCCATTTTCCCACGCCTCTTGCCAATCCTGTTCTATCCTGAGAAAATCGTAATTCATATTCCTATTCCAAGTGCTTTAATATACAGCATGCAAAGGTATAGTCTATGACACGACAGGCAACCAAATAGTTGCATCTCCGTCTTATAATTGAATGCAGTTCTCACAAACACATTTATCCGTAACAGGTCTTAAAAAGTCAGTTTTGTGTCGCGTATCTTCTAAAGGCAAACAGAAAAAGGTGTACCTGACATTCAATGATGGGCCTAACCAACAGATAACGCCTTGGGTAGCAGAAAAGCTAAAAGAAGCGGGGGGAGTTAAGGCAACTTTTTTCTGTGTGGGTGAAAATGCTGAGAAACATCCTGAGCTTTTAAATTTGCTTAAAGAAGAGGGACATGAATTGGCAAATCACAGCCAAGGTCATGAAAGTGGTTGGGCAACTTCACAGAAATCGTATTTCAGAAGTTTCCTTGAATGTGAAAACACTTTAGGCAAAACCTCACATTTCAGACCACCATATGGTCGTATAACTCGCAATCAAGCAAAAGCTCTTGCTACAAGAACCCAAATTGTACTTTGGGATGTTGAGTCAGGCGATTACGATACTTCTAGATCTGGGAAACAATGTTTCCATAGTTTAATAAACCAAACTCAACCAGGTAGTATCGTACAATTTAGAGATAGCGAGCGTTCAGCACCTAGGCTTATCTATGCATTGCCAGAATATCTAAAGTGGCTTAAAGAAAACGGATACACTCCGTCACTCATTCCTAAGGATACATCAAAAAACAACAATCAAAAAAACTTAGTTTGATTGCTCAGCTACCGCTTCTCTAAGAAGCTTCAGCTTAGCTTTTATTTCCTCAATTTCTCTTTGGAAACCCTTGATGGTTTTCTCAGCTTGATCAATAATGCTTTGGGCTCCCTTTCCGGTGAATCTAGACATATTTTCCTCCGTCGAAGAAATCTTAGAGTTGAGTCTATTGATTTTGTCGCGAAGAATTGATTGCTCACGTCTAAGATCTCTTTCACCACCTTGAGCAAGTCTTTCAACTCTATCAGAGTAATTAGCAACAGACCTTTCAGACCTATCTGCACTTAATGCGTCATAGTGAGTGTCCATTGCTTTAGAGAACTTATTTAAAAGTTCATCCATATTTTTTCTCGGGACAAACCCCACTCCTCTCCACTCTTCAGAGAATGCCTTAAGCTTATTCAGGTCGTCAGCTCTGTTCTTAGTAAGCTTAAACTCTTCAACCTTTTTAAGAATACCTCTCTTGATTTCAAGGTTTGCTTTCTCAGTTTTATTTCGCTCTGCAAATTGTGCCTTTTTAGCGTTGAAGAAGTTATCTTGGGCTTTGTGGAATTTGCGCCAAAGTCTATGTTCATCACTCGGAGGACATGAACCAGTTTTTTTCCAATCTTTTTGAAGTTGAAGCATTGCCTGAGTTGTCTCCCTCCAGTTTGTACTTTCCTGAAGTGACTCAGCCTTTTCAATTAGAGCCATCTTTGCTTTCTTAGCACCCTTGCCCTCTTCCTTCATTTTTTCGTAGTAGATCTGTTTCTTTTCAAAGAATACGTCTGCTAACTCACGGAATTGCTTCCAAAGATCTTCGTTGTGCTCCTTTCCGGCAAAACCTATAGCCTTCCACTTCTTTTGTAATTCTATAACCTTCGAAGTAAGCTTCTGCCAAGCCTTATGGTTTGGCTCAAAGTCACTTGCAAGGAGATCACGAAGCTCATTAATTACTGCGTCTTTTTGCTTTTTATTGTCCTTAAATCCCTCGCGGACCTTTTCGTAGTGAGTCTTTACTTCGGCAAACACAGGGCGTGTTAAACTAAAGAACTTATCGCTCATTTCCTTGTAAGTATCCCTTGGAGAAGGGCCTACGTCAAGCCATTGCTTTTGAATGTCTCTTGCCGCTTTCTCTCTCTCCTTTATATCTGCTACGTCACTAAGTTTTGAAGCCTCTTCAATTAACTCAACTTTTTTCCTGTGGTTAACCTGCAGGTCATTTTCTTGAAGCTGTTTGTAGATATTGATATTGTAGAAAAACTCGTCTCTCAACCTGTAGTATTCATCGTGCACTTCCTTGTAATTATTTCCAGGGACGTCTCCAATATCATCCCACTTTTCTCTCACTTTATTAAATGAGTCAAAAGCTTTACCAATGTTCTCCTCTTCTTGAATGATGTTTCGAAGCTCCTGAAGCAGGCCTTGCTTTATGACCAAATTAGCTCGTTGTTCTTTAGAAATCTTTGCCTTCCAAGCATTTTCTCGAGTCTTAAACTCTTTAGCGAGGTCTTCAAATTTCTCTTCTTCCTCTGTCGGTTTATAAACAAAGGTTTCATCAAGTTCGTGCTCTTCCTTTTCCCAAACTTCTTTCTGTGAACGAATTTCGTCCTGTGTTAAAGCCCTAAAAGAACGGATAGCATTACGCACATCCTTTCGGATGGCTTCCAAATCTTCATTTTGAAGAAGATCGTGGATACGTTGCAATAGTTCAGACCGCATAACGGTTATAAATTTCTAGTTAGAAGGTTGCAAATATCGTGTATCTAAAGCAACCTTTGGCTATAATATGGAGTGGAAAGAGAAAATAAGACATTGGTGCGCTAGGTGTGAAAGGTCAAGGTCTGAGACTAAGTCGAAACTAAACAGCCTAATAGCATCCCCACGAGAAGCTGATGAATTCCTAGAAATCCTTGAAAAAGAGGGGTTTATAAACGAAGAAAGATTCATGCGCGCATTCATCCACGACCATTTTAAACTTAAGAATTGGGGGCCTCGCAAGCTATATCATGCTTTATTGAAAAAGGGATGTGAGTCACACCAAATTGAAGAGAATTTGGCCTTAATTACCCCAAAAGAGGTGCGGAACGCCTTAAATCAAACAATTGCTTTACGCTTTACACTCTATCCTGATGAGCATAAAACGCATCGTGAAAGGCTCATTAGATATCTACAAAACAGAGGATATACTTTGGATAACATCCTATCAGCTCTTAGTAGGTTATAACTACCTTTGTAGTATGTTGAATTTGGACCAAATTGAAGCACTTCAAAAGCGTGTTGATGCGCTTAAAGAGTACTTACAGATTGAAACAAAGAGGATGGAGGTTCATGAGGATGAAAAACAAACTCATGATCCTGAATTTTGGAATGACTCTAAGAACGCGGAACAAGTGATGAAGCGTATTAGGTCAAAGAAAGCTTGGGTGACCAAATTCGACAATTGCAGTTCTTCAGTAGAGGATTTGGGAGTCCTTTATGAATTTATGAAAGCCGGAGAGGAATCACCGGAAGAGTTGGGTTCAGCATACGATCGAGTAATCAAAACGGTTGAGGATCTTGAATTCCAAAACATGCTCAGCGCAGAAGAAGACGGCCTCAATGCCGTTATGCAAATCACATCAGGAGCAGGCGGAACTGAAAGCTGCGATTGGGCCTCAATGTTGATGCGTATGTATCGCATGTATGGGGACAAGGCGGGGTTCAGTATTAAAGAACTTCAACTTCAGGAAGGAGATCCCGCTGGGATTAAGCAGGTAACTTTAGAGTTTGAAGGAGATTTTGCCTACGGGATGCTCAAGGGAGAAAATGGAGTTCACAGACTTGTGCGTATCAGTCCTTTTGACTCAAACGCTCGAAGACACACATCATTTGTTTCGGTTTACGTTTATCCACTAGTAGACGATTCAATTGAAATAACAGTTAATCCAGCAGATATTAGTTGGGACACCTTCCGTTCAGGTGGTGCCGGAGGCCAAAACGTAAATAAGGTTGAGACGGGAGTGCGTCTTAAGCACGAACCTACAGGTATAGTAATTGAGAATACAGAAACTCGTTCACAGCTTGGTAACAGAGAAAAAGCTATGCAACTTCTAAAATCTCAACTTTTCGAAATAGAGCGTGCAAGATTAAATGAAGCTCGTGACGAAATTGAAGCTAACAAAAAGAAAATTGAATGGGGTTCTCAAATACGATCTTATGTTATGCAGCCATATAAAATGGTCAAGGACATTAGAACCGGCCACGAAACCTCAAATATAGATGCAGTTATGAATGGTGATATAGAAGGTTTTTTAAAAGCATACCTTATGCAAGTCGGATCAGCATCAAATTCAACAACGGAATAATCTAGCGCTATGACAGAATACAGAATTGAAAAAGATACTATTGGAGAAGTAAAAGTGCCTGCGGATGTTCTTTGGGGACCCCAAACTGAACGTTCAAGGAATAACTTTAAGATTGGACCTTCAGCTTCAATGCCTCTTGAAATTGTTTACGCTTTTGCTCATCTTAAAAGAGCAGCTGCTATCACAAATTATGAATGCGGAGTGCTTGAAAAAGCTAAGAGAGACCTTATTTCTAAAGCATGTTCAGAAATTCTTGAAGGGGGATACGACGATCAATTTCCTCTAGTTGTTTGGCAAACTGGATCGGGGACTCAGTCAAACATGAATGTGAACGAAGTGATCTCAAATCTTTGTCACATTTTAAATGGAGGCACTCTTGGTGAGGGCGACAAGCTCATCCACCCTAATGACGACGTAAATATGAGTCAATCATCTAACGACACTTTCCCGACAGCAATGCACATCGCTGCGTACACGATGATTGTGGGCACTACAATCCCCGGCATAAATCAGCTTCGAGCTTCTCTAGACGCAAAGGCCAAATCCCTAGACTCAGTTGTAAAAATTGGACGTACTCACCTAATGGACGCTACGCCACTTACTTTGGGCCAAGAATTCTCAGGTTATGTAGCCCAAATCGACTACGGTCTAAAAGCTCTTCACTCATCTCTCGCCCACTTAAGCGAACTCGCCCTTGGTGGTACAGCGGTAGGAACGGGGATAAACACCCCAGACGGGTATTCAGAAAAAGTGGCAGCACATATAGCCTCGTCAACCGGACATCCGCTCGTAACTGCGCCAAACAAATTTGAAGCCCTCGCTGCTCACGACGCAATTGTAGAATCTCACGGAGCTCTACGTCAACTAGCAGTTTCACTAAACAAGATTGCAAATGACATTAGAATGATGGGTTCAGGGCCTCGATCAGGAATAGGTGAACTTCAAATTCCTGCTAATGAGCCCGGATCTTCAATCATGCCAGGAAAGGTTAACCCAACACAATGCGAAGCCTTAACGATGGTTTGCGCTCAGGTAATGGGTAACGACATGGCCGTTTCTGTTGCTGGATCTCAAGGTCATTACGAGCTCAACGTCTTCAAGCCCATGATGGCCAAAAATATCCTTGAATCGGCAAGACTTATAGGTGATGCGGCTGTTTCTTTTGCAGAAAACTGCATTGATGGCATTGTAGCAAATGAAGCTAGAATCAACCAGCTAGTTGACAATAGCCTTATGCTTGTTACAGCACTGAACACAAAGATTGGTTATTACAAGAGTGCTGAGATTGCGAACAAAGCTCATACAGAAGGAACGACCCTAAAAGCCGCAGCTCTCTCACTTGGATATCTTACTGAAGAGGAGTACGACGCTTGGGTTGTGCCTTCAGATATGACAGGGAACTAAACTCTATTTCTTATCGCCGAGCTTACCTACAAGCTCTCTGACCCACTGTTCTTCACTTTTAGGACAGATAAGCAGTGCGTCATCGGTATCAACTACTATAAAGTTGTTAAGTCCTTTTATGGCTAAGGTTTTGCCTGATGATGCAACCACGATATTTCCCTTGGAATCTGTTGCAATTACATTAGCTCCTCCAACTACACCATTTCCACCTGCATCATAATCAACTTGATTTGCAATAGAAGTCCATGTCCCTAAGTCAGACCATCCAAAATCAGAAGGAATTAACCTCACGTTTTCTGCCTTTTCCAATACTCCGTAGTCTATGCTGATGTTTTCGCAAGCTTCATAGATTGTCTGAACATCATCACTAGAAGCAAATGCTTCATACATCTTAGGAAGGTGTTTTTCAAAAGCAGAATTTATAGTCGCAAGAGACCAAACAAATATTCCGCTATTCCAACAGTAATCCCCAGACTTAAGAAATTCTTTTGCCAAAGTATATTCAGGCTTTTCTGTAAACTCAACAGTCTCTGCAACTCGACCCTCACCACGATACTTTATATAGCCATATCCCGTATCAGGACGAGTTGGCTTAATGCCCAAAGTAATTATGTCTGATTTTTCAATGCACTCATCAAATGCAAGGTTTAAAACTCTACGGAATTCACCTTCATTAGTAATCAGGTGATCAGATGGAGCAACAATAATTGCAGTATTATTGGGATCAGTAGCTATTGACGAAATCACTGAATTTGCATAAGCGATACAGGGCGCAGTATTTCTCATATAAGGTTCTGCCAAAATATTACCTGAAGGAAGTTCAGGAAGGTGCTCAGCAACTAAACTACAGTAATTTTCGTTAGTAACAACAAAGATGTTTTCGCTTGAAACTGACACAGTCAACCTAGAATACGTCATCTGAATCAAGGATTGGCCAGTTCCTAGAATGTCTAGAAATTGTTTTGGCTTAGAAGAGCGAGACAAAGGCCAAAACCTAGAGCCAACGCCACCCGCCATAATTATAGCAAAAATCTCTTGAGCTTTACTCATCTATTCTTATATCTACGTAGTTATATGCATCGCAAGTTTCGCAACCTTTTTTTGAATTACAGCTACTCACAAATACTCCTAGAAAAAAGTATAACAATAGTACGGTGACAAATCGTTGTTTCATGGGGTTAAGTTAGGGATAGTTAGCTTGTACCTTAGCAATTATGAGGGTGATCTTCCACATAGGTAGATATACGAGATTTTTAGTGTCTGTATTGCGCAGACCAGATAAATTGTCAATGTTCCGCAGGTTACTCGTTCAAGAGATGGGTACAATGGGAAATGATAGCATTGGCATTGTTGTCCTTCTAGCAACCTTTATGGGAGCAGTGATGTGTTTGCAAACAGCACACCAAGTTGGTGGATGGATACCTATTTACACAATTGGTTTTACTGTTAGGCAGACCATGATTTTAGAATTCTCGCCAACTTTAATTCCGATTATTCTAGCCGGCAAGGTTGGGTCAAACATTGCATCTCAGCTTGGAACGATGCGGGTTACCGAGCAGATAGATGCACTTGAGATTATGGGTGTGAATAGTGCATGCCATTTGGTTTTGCCTAAAATAATTGCTGGATTTTTTTGCATCCCTGTTCTCGTTGTAATGAGTATGTTTCTTGGCATTGCTTCTGGAGCAGGCATTGCTTTACTGACGGGAGTGAGTAGTATGGCAGATTATCAATATGGGATACAAGTTGACTTTAAGTCATACGATGTTATATATGCTCTGACTAAAACAACGGTATTTGCTTTGATCATGACTTCAGTGTCAGCATATCACGGTTATTTCACTGAGGGTGGCGCTTTAGATGTAGCACGTTCTAGCACCAAAGCGGTAGTTTATTCAGCGGTTATTATTATGATTTCTAATCTTGTTCTAACTCAAATTCTACTATGATCGAGCTTCGAACTATATCAAAGTCATTTGGTGACCAAAATGTTCTCAACCGCGTTAACACAACTTTCCAGCAAGGGAAAGTCAATTTCGTAATTGGGCGATCAGGATCTGGGAAAAGTGTAATGACTAAATGCACTGTAGGCCTCCTTGAACCAGACGAGGGCCAAGTCATTTACGATGGCCGAAACTTTACAGAAATGTCCCTCAAGGAGCGCAAAGAAATACGCAAGGAAATAGGTATGCTATTCCAGGGAAGCGCTCTTTTTGATTCAATGAATGTAGAAGAAAACGTAATGTTCCCACTGAAGATGTTTAGCCAAATGTCAAAAGCCGAAATGAGGGAAAGAGTAGAACACTGCCTACATAGGGTTGAGCTAAATGGTTCGAACAACAAGGTTCCGTCTGAATTAAGTGGTGGTATGCAGAAAAGGGTTGGCATCGCAAGAGCCATAGCAATGAATCCTAGATACCTTTTCTGTGACGAACCCAATTCTGGTCTGGATCCCCAAACGGCAATAGTGATTGACAACTTAATTGTTGATATAACTAAAGAATACAACATGACAACAGTTGTTATTTCTCACGACATGAACAGTGTTATTGAAGCATCTGATACGATACATTTCTTACATCAGGGCGAGGTGGCTTGGGCGGGTGATAATTCTGAAATAATGACGGCTTCTTCTCAAACGCTCAATGATTTTGTATACGCATCTAAATTGATGCAGAGAATGCGCCCTTAAATGGGTTTCATTCCATATAATAATTCGAGTAGAGAAGTAACCGAATACAAAGTGGATACATTCTAAAAAGCATGAAAAGCAATAAAATGCATAAACACACAATAGCCTTTTTAACTCTATTATTAATTGGTTTTGGAGCACAAGCACAAGAGGTTAAAAAGAAAGTTATTAATTGGTACAATGGCGCAAAGTATGGCATGAACACAGATGCTGCTTATGCAAAGGTATTGGCAGGGAAAAAGTCGGAAACTGTTATTGTAGCCGTTATTGATTCCGGTATTGATATTGAACATGAAGACCTACAAGGTCATATTTGGGTAAATACAGATGAGGTAGCAGGTAACGGCATTGATGATGACGGTAACGGTTATATTGATGATGTGAATGGTTGGAATTTCTTAGGAAATGCCGAAGGAGAAAACATCAATGATGTTCGTTTAGAGGTTACTCGGATTTATGCTAGTTTACATCCTATTTTTTATGGAAAAGAATACGGTGAACTTTCAAAAGAGGAAAAAGGAAATTACACATTATATAAAGCCGTGAAAGAGGAGATAGAGAAAGAACGAGCTGAAGCCGAGAAAGAATTACTAGACCACCAAGAAACAACTCAAGCACTTAATATAGCCGATAAAAAATTACAGAATCATTTTAATGGCAACTATTCTAAAAAGGACTTAAAAAAGGCAAAAAAAGATCCTACTATTGGTAAGTATGCCAAGCAAATGTTAGCCCTTTATAAATTGGGATTAACGTATAAAGACTATAACGAAATGATGGGCTATTATCAAGGAAATTTAGATTACAACTATAATCCAGACATTGATCCAAGAAGTGAGGTGATTGGTGATAATCCAACCGATTTTTCAGAAACGAATTATGGAAATAATGATGTTGAAGGGCAAGATGCCGGGCATGGAACGCACTGTGCTGGAATTATTGGAGCTATTAGAAATAACGGGATAGGCAATAATGGTGTGGCAGATAATGTCCAAATCATGTCTTTGCGTGCTGTTCCAAATGGAGACGAATGGGATAAGGATATTGCTTTAGCAGTGCGTTATGCGGTGGATAATGGCGCACAAATTATTAATATGAGCTTTGGTAAACCATATTCGCCTGAGCAAGCTGAGGTTATTAAATCTTTCCGCTATGCAGAGTCAAAAGGTGTCTTATTGGTTCATGCTGCAGGTAACGAAGGGCTAGACAATGACGACTCGGAGAACTATCCGCGTCCGCAATACAAAGAAATGCGTGAAAAGTTTAGCAATTGGATTGAAGTTGGTGCATCTACTCGTTTTAAAAAGGCAAAGTTTTATAAAGGGGTTTATTTAGTACGTGATGGTTTAGCAGCTGATTTCTCAAACTACGGTGATAAAATGGTAGATGTTTTTGCTCCGGGTCATGCTATTTATTCAACAGTTCCACAAAGCGAATATGATGTTTATGATGGAACATCAATGGCAGGGCCAATGGTGGCTGGTGTAGCTGCTTTATTAAAGTCGTATTTTAATGACTTAACCATGATCGAAATCCGTGCAATTATTTTGGCTTCGGTTCAAAAAGTAAATATAACAACACCTTTACCGGGCGATCCTGCCAAAGAGATAACCTTTGATAAATTGTGTGTTACTGGTGGGATTGTAAATGTTTTGAATGCTGTTGAAATGGCAGAAAACTACAAGTAAAAATAAGAAGTTGTTCTTTTAGTGCTTAGTCTTACATTCGGCCAAGAATTTTCTAGCATCTATTCTAGAAAAACCTAATAATGAGAAGGCTTACTTGAATCTCCCTTTTGGCTTTCTAGTACATGGATGTGAAGTGCCAAATATTCACATGGAAGAATTAGCTAGGATATTAAAGGAATTCCAGAAAAGAATTTTTTCAGTAAAATATTGAAAATCAGTAGGTAACAATTAATATTGACTATATTGGGTAAAACTTTTTTCTTAAAAAGGTTGTAACCTTAAAGATTGACCTAATTTTGCTCCAAATTGAATACTAAGGCCATGTCTAATATCAGTGAAAAAGTAACAGCTATCATCGTAGATAAGCTAGGAGTAGATGCAAGCGAAGTAACTTCAGATGCAAGCTTCACAAACGATCTTGGTGCCGATTCTCTCGACACTGTAGAATTAATTATGGAATTCGAGAAGGAATTCAACATCGCTATTCCAGACGACCAAGCGGAAAACATCAGCACTGTAGGTGAGGCTATTAAGCACATCGAAGACGCGACTAAGTAAGTCGCTAGGGGAACTAACCTACTCTATACATGGAGCTAAAACGAGTAGTTGTAACCGGGCTAGGGGCAGTAACCCCACTAGGAAATGATCCAAAAACATACTGGGACAATCTTGTACAGGGTGTAAGTGGAGCAGCGCCGATTACACGATTCGACGCGACTAATTTCAAGACGACATTTGCGTGTGAGATCAAGGACTTTGACGCTCAAGAATTCATACATCGTAGAGATGCTCGTAGAATGGACTTATTCACGCAATACGCTGTGGTTAGCTCTATGCAAGCAATCAATGATGCAGGAATAGTTGCTGAAGGAATTGAGGCAGAAGACGAATCAGGACTAACTCGGATTAATCCAGATAAAGCAGGAGTTATTTGGGGTTCAGGTGTTGGGGGTTTTCAAAGTTT
>CEUK01182359.1_pt1 | contig 17025 bp, 14 predicted proteins | sample 356451 | NCBI WGS metagenome assembly CEUK01 (sample SAMEA2622843, study PRJEB7988) | marine metagenome | isolation source: saline water (ENVO:00002010), including
ATAATTATTTTTATGGACGCAAAAATCTTATCCCAATAATTTAAATCAATCTTTCCATAAGTATAAATTTCAGATAAGGAAACCATAGGCAAATACTCAAATGTATAAGTATTTTTATCTTTAGCTTGACTTATAATTACTGGAGAGAGATTAGGGATATATCTCAAAGTATTTTTATACCAATTTGCTTCATAACTGCCCTTAGAACCATATTCAACCTTTTTTGTAATCTCATTATTTTTAATCTTTAATTTATTAAAAAACCTTAAACTAACTAGTTCAGCGCGTGCTTTAAAATAATGGGCTGAAATTCTAAGATCAATTGTTTTTAATTTTAAAGTATTTTTACTTTCAAATAAATATAATTGATGAAGGAAATTATTAAATTTATTAATATCAGAAAGATCTTTTCTTAATCTATTTTTATTAAATTTTTCCTCAAGGCTAATCCCATAAGATGGTAATTCTCTTGAAAAATTTTTAAAATCTTCAAATCCAAAACTATCATTTATAGGTAAAGCCAATCTATGAATATATTTAATTACTTGGTTATTATCAAAATATTCATTTAAATCAAATAAATTACTTTTCTTGATGAAATTAATATCTAATATTTCGAAATTACTTAAAGAAATTTTATCAATATTAAAATCATTGGGGATAATAATTAATATCTTCTCAGCTTTATTAGCTAATCTTTTAAAAATAATATCAATTAATCTTGAATTTCCAATTGGTAAGAATGCATCAGGTATTCTTCCAAAATCATAGAAATAAGCTTCAGGAATATAATTAGAAGAATCAACTATTATCATTAATCAAACTTTTAATTTGCTGGTAATTTAAATTTAAAAATTCATCTGGCCTTATTGCTTTATCATCTACATAAAATCCTCCAAAAGAGGGCCAAGGTTTACCCACTATTACCTCATCATAGGGAACATTATATTTTTCTAACCAACTCAATATTATTGGGAGAGTATTTACATTAATAAGACCAATATTGCCATTATGAGTTCGCATATTTCTTGAAGTATAAATAACTATTTTAAAACCTTTATATTTATATTCCTTTATTTTTTCTATTATATCGTACTTTGGTTTTGAATTTTTGTAATCGCCGTTATCTGTGATACATATAGTATCATCGAGATCAATTATTATTTTTTTTTCATTAGAGTTCATACTCCTCCTCTTATAAGGGGATCTATTTGATATTTATTAAATAATGCTTTTAATTCTTTATCGTATTCTGATATTGTCCACTTTCCTTTAAAAAGCGCTGTTGCAATATAGGGATAATATTCAGAATCACAATGATAAATACCTCTTTTTTTTGATTCTCCTGATAAAACCCCTATTTTTATACCTAATTGTCTAACAACTTTTTGACTTTTATATTCTAATTCCCAGATATTGACATTTAAATTTCTTTTTAGTATTTCTACTAAAGCATCTTTTCTCCATACACTTGGTTGAATAGAAAAAATCCATTCTGAATTAGAGCTAATTTTTTCTACAAAACAATTTTCTGCTATTGAAGAATATTTTGCATTCATATTTTTTATGAATCTTATAGAATCTAATTCTTTATCTGATATTAACTCTAAGGCTTTATTAATTTTGTCAATATTTGCCTTTTGATAAAGGAACATATCCTCATGATCTAAAACAATATATTCAGAATCAATATTAGATAAAATATTAAGTATTCTTTGAGGGTAACTTATCTTATCATCGTAATAAAAACATTTTCCAGTAAGCTTATAATTTAGCTTTTCATTCATTTGTTTTGAATTAACTAAATAAATATGATTATTCCAAAAGTTTTGCCCCCATGATAAATAAGGCATTTCTCCTTCATAAATTTTACAAACGTCATAACAATCAGTATGAGTATGAGTTATCCAAGGAATGTTTTGAATTTTCATAAATAATTATGATTTTTTAAAAATTGATTTGTATCTTTTAAAGCCAAATCCCAAGGTAGTTGATTACTTAAATGAACTTTTTTGTACCAATTAATAGATTCTAAGACAGCATGTTCGCTATCGTATTTTGGGTGACCAAAAATCTTAACATACTTTGTATTATCTACTGCAAGTAATATATCTTCTGGCAATGAATTTTTTCTTGGTTTAATATCTTTTAATTCAAATACACTTTTAAATAAACTTATAACATCCCCAACAATCATACTTGTATTATTTCTAGGACCCAAATTCCAACAATCCCCCATATAGCTATCATGATTATGCAAAGGATTTTTCATAAGGATAGAATAAATACCGTTACATACATCTAATACATGTTGAAAAGGCCTTGTAGCTTGGGGATAACGAACTTCAAAAATAGTATTTTGCAAATAAGATCTGATTAAATCAGGTAATAATCTATTAACACTATAATCTCCTCCTCCAACTACATTTCCAAGCCTAACAACCTCAACTATTTTAGTTTTATCAAGATGAATCTTTCTATAAGAATCTGCAAGGTGCTCACAAATAACCTTCGATGTGGAATAAATATCTTTCCCTCCTAAAACATCATCTTCTTTAAAAAATTTATTCTTATTTTCATTTTTATAAACTTTATCTGAAGTAACTAAGCATATCTTTTTAATTGTTTTAGATATTCTTGCAGCCTCAAGAAGATAAAAAGTACTCACAACATTTGAATCAAAAGTTAATTTTGGATCTTCAAAACATCTAGGAACTATAGCCTGGCCAGCGATATGAAAAATTTCCGTGATTTCATGTTTTTGAATAATATCTAGGAGATAATCTAAGTTAGATAGATCATTATTAAATTGTTCATTAACAATGCTTTTTGAATCCTTATTTTTGTCAACTAATCTTTCACCTAGAGATACTCTATTATCTATACCAATTATTTTATTTGGATGAATTTGATTAATAAAGATATTTAACCAAGAGCCAATAAAACCATGATTACCAGTAATTAAAATACTCATTTTATAAATTTTGATAATTTATAATATTTCATAACTATAAATAATTTAATACTTAAATCAATAGTATTTGATAGATAAAATAATATAAAATAAAAATTTTAAAATAATATGGGAATTAAATGAAAATATTGTTACTATTGTCAGGATTTACGTGCAAGAGAATTCCATGGGGCGAAGGAGATAAGGGTACACCTCTTCCAAAACAAATGGCCGACTTTTGGAGTGGGAGAAATTATTTAAAAAATCTTCTTAAAAATCATAAAGTTGAAACCATTTGTACTCTTTGGGATAACTTAGGCATTAGCGAAGTTAATAAAGAATATAAACCCAAAATTTGTCTATCACTAGATCAAAATCTATTTCAAGATAATCTAAGCGTTAAATTAAAAGATTATGAAAAAAAAAGAATAAGAAAAAGGAATCTATGGTTATCAAAAAGAAAAGTTAAAAATAATTTGATAGGTTCATCTGATCGTATAGCCAGCCAATTATTTTGTAGGCAAATGGTATGCAAAAAAGCCATAGAATTCTTAAATGCATCTTCATATGAGCCTGAATTAATTATTCTTACTAGATATGATATTGGCTGCAGAGGCGGCGTAGCTATAAGAAACCCTTGTTCTTTAAATAATAATATAATGAAATTTTTCAATAATAATAAAAAAGCAAAAATTATAATGCCTACTTTTAATCAACTAAATATAGGTTTACCAGATATGTGGTTTTATATGAATCTAAAGGGTTTATTAGAGTTTAATTCCATTTATGATGAATATGAAAATTCACTTAGCGGAATAGATAATAAATATAAGAAGCTTCTTACAGAAGGATGGCCTAATTCAGAATGGTTTGACTATACAAATATTTCAGATAAAAGACAGTTTTCAAATTTAATTTTAAGTAATAAAAGAAGTAAGAAACTAATGAAATATGAAGATTGGGAATTACCAAATACTCATGCTTTTTATAAATATTTTATTCTTCTGAGAGATTCTAAATTTGAAGTAAAATTCCTCCCAATAAATGAATCATTGATTTCTATGTTTAAATATGGAAATAAGATTTTAGGAATTAAATCCTTAATTTATGAGATTTATGCCTCAATTAGAATAAGAACAATCGAGTTAATTAAAAATTTAATTTAATTTAAAAAATAATATCTAAATAAAGATTAATTTTTTAATTTAAATAAAGATTTTATATTTCAAATTATATAAAATTAATAATTATAATTTTATAAATCTAAACCAAATTTATATAATGAATATTTTACTTATCACTGCGGCTGGGAAGGCGAGTAGATTTCATGATGTAGGTTATGATAGTCCAAAATTTCTGCTTCCTTGGACAAATAGGCAACCTATACTTAATACAATTATAAAAGAGTTATGTTATTCAAATAAAATTGATTTTATTTTACTAATTGTAAATTATAGAGAAAAATATTTTAAAGACCGAATAGAAGCATGTTTACCGAGCGAAATCAACAATAAGATTATTTTTGTTAAAGACACATTAGGTCAAGCCCACACTACATATCTTGGTGTAGAAGAGCTTATAAAATTAAAACTTGAAAATAATCCAATAATAGTTCACAATAGCGATACAATTTTAAAGAATAGGGATATAGAAGTACTAACAAATTTCAATACAGATTTGGATATTTGTGGATATGTTAATACATTTCAATCTATGGATAAAAACTATTCATATGTTCTTGAAACAAATGGATTAGTAGACTCTTTCTTAGAAAAGAAAATTGTTTCTCCTTTAGCATCATCAGGTTTGGTATCTTTCTCTTCAGGAAAAAAGTTTCATGAAATATTTAATAAATTAATGACAGATAATTTAGAAGGCGATGAATTATTTATTTCAAGACTCATAAATGAAAGTATAAAAAAAGGGGATATTTATAAAATTATTCATAATAATTCAGCAGAAGATACAATCGTTCTTGGTACCCCCGAGGAATATTGCAAAGCATATACATTAGATTCAACAGGATTAGGAAATTAACATAGCAAAATTTAATGGAAAATTTATTTAACAAAAAACTAAAAATTTTTAAAGGTGGTTCACTTTCCTCAACATCTTTAGTAAATCATTATAAATTTGGAAATTGCATACTTAAAGAGACTTCAATTGAACATGATAGGGAATATGGTTTTGTAAGATTCAGCTCACAAATAAAAAGACACCATATTCTAAAATCATTTTATCCTAATGTTTTCCCAGATATTTTAGAGATGGGCATTAATGACTATAATCAAAAAGCTTATTGCCTATATGAATATAAAGAAGGATATATTCCGCTGATAGAATTTTTAATATTTGAGAAAGATAAGTTTAGAGTTAAAAAAGCAGCTAAAAATTTATTATTATCTTTAGATAATTTACATCAAAATGGTTTAAAAACTTTTGTTCCAAAAGGTGCTTTAGATTATTATGTAAAAGAGGAAATGATAAGGCCTTTAAAAAACTTTAGTAAAAATTTTAATACTGAAAAATTATCGATTAATAATCACAATGTTTTGAGTACAGATGAATTCATATCATTTATTCTAGAATTATTAAAAAGCTTTGATATTAATAAAGAATATAAACACTCATTAATACACGGCAATTCAACACTAGAAAATATTCTTATAAATTCACAAACATTAGAAATATCATTAATTGATCCTTATGATGAAACATATTTTGACTGTGCACTTTCAGATTTTTCTCAGATTTTACAATGTTCGAAATACTATTATGGGCTAAGAATGAGCTCTAATGAGAATAAAACCGAAATTGATAAATTTAAATTAACTAAGGCAAATAACATGTTTATTTATTTCAATGACTTAATCGAAAATGAACTTTATAATAAGAAAATAGACTTTAAACTACTTAATCTTTTAGTAGTTTCACAATTTACAAGACTATTACCATTTCGAATCTGCAATAATGATTTTATTAATGCAAAATATTTTTATTCATTAGCTTCATGGATCTTTAAGGATAACTTCTTATGAAAAAATTTATACCACCTTTGCAAAATATTAATTGGTCAATTAACTCAAAGGAAAAGATTGATTTTAATATATCTTATACGCAATCTATTCTTGCAGATAATAATATTATTGATTCTCTTAGTTCAACGGGGCGTGTATTTCTTTTTATTGATGAAAATATTGGTAAAATATATAGAAAAGAGATCGAAAATATAGTTATTAAATCGAGAAAAAAATACTATCTACATTTTGTAAAACCTGATGAAGAGAATAAGAATCTTAATTCAGTAGTGAAAATAATTGAATTTATAGATGCTCAAAAATTAAGTAGACTCTCAGAGCCTCTTATAACTATTGGAGGAGGAGTTGTTCTTGATATTGTATCTTTTGCTGCAAGTATTTATAGAAGAGGAGTACCTATTATTAAAATTCCAACTAATTTATTATCTATTGTAGATGCATGCGTAGGAGTAAAAACAGGTATAAATTTTGGATTAATGAGAAATAGAATTGGTACATACTATCCTCCTAAAAAAGTTTTAATTGATAAAAATTTCCTAAAGACTTGTCCCAATAGACACATATCTAATGGATTAGGCGAAATTTTTAAAATTGCTTTAATAAAATCCTCAGACCTTTTTAATGATTTAGAATCATATGCCTTTAATATTGGCATTAAAGAAAAGCTTTGCTATGGAGCTCTGGCTTCAAAAATCATTAATCAATCTATCAGTTTAATGCTTGAAGAATTAGAACCTAATCTTTTTGAAAAAAACCTAGAAAGATGTGTAGATTTTGGACACTCAATCAGTCCAATCATTGAACTTAAAAATGTAGATACGCTATTGCATGGAGAGGCAGTGACACTTGATTGTTTATTCTTTTCCTGCTTATCATATAAAAAAGGATTTTTGCAATTAGAAGATTTAAAGAAAGTATATTCACTAGTAAGAGAAATTAATTTACCTATATTCCATAAAGATTTTACAAATAAAGAATTAATTTATGAAAATTTAGAACAAACTAAAGCTCATAGAAATGGAAATCTAAATTTACCAATCCCCAATAAAATTGGATCTCATTTATTTTTAAATGAAATAAAAGAAAATGAAATTAATGAATCAATTGAGATTTTTTCAGAATTTTATAAAGAGATATGATTTTTTCAAATGATCCTTCAGAATATTTTATTAATCAGTACCCTTCTTTAAAAAAAAGATATGAACATGGTGTTTATAAAGAATTATCAAAGACATCATGTTATACATCAATATTAACAGCTGGTTTATGGAGACTATTTGGAGATCATATTGATTTTAAAGAATCTTTTGAAATATTTGAAGAACTTTTAAAAAATGGAATAAATCATTTTGATCTTGGGAATAACTATGGAAGACCTCCAGGATCTGCAGAAAAAAAATTTGGAATTGCTTTAAAAAGTTTTAAAAATTTGAGAGATGAAATACTAATATCTTCTAAAGCTGGTTACGAAATGAGGCCTGGACCAAATGGATCTGGTTCCAGCCTTAAACATCTTAGGAGCCAAATTGAATCAAGCTTAGAAAGATTAGGTATTAGTTATTTAGATATTTTTTATACGCATAGGTATGACCCTGATTGTAATTTAGAGGTTGTTGCAGATAATCTGAAATATTTATTTGATCAAAAATTGTTTATATATGTTGGAATAAGCTCATATCCAAGAACAAAATTATTTAAATTAATCAAACTTTTAAATGATAGAAAAATACCAATAGCTTGCCTTCAATATAATATTTCAATTTTAAGTTTAAATAATTATAAGATATGCAAAGAATGCTTTGATAAATGGGGTATAAAAACTATTGCTTTTAGCCCTTTAAATCAAGGAATTCTTACCGATGATTATTTTTTAAATTCAAAACCAAATAATTCTAGATCTAGAGAAAAGAATTCGACAATTCATAAAAGCAATTCACTTATTGAAAAGGGATTATTAGAAATAAATAACATTGCTAAAAAAAATTCTTTAAAAATTGAGGATTTAGCAATAAGTTCTTTACTATCAAATGAATTTATTTGTTCTACAGCTTACGGTCCAAGAAATAAATCACAAGTAATAAAGCTAAATGAGTTAGAAAAACAAATTAAAGAGATTAAATATAAAATTAATTTTGATTATTTGATGAAATATTCAGTTTCTACTCTTGATCAATGGCAGACGAGGAACTTAAGATCTAAATATAGGATAATTTAATTTATATCTTTTTTAAAATTAAAAGTTAATTAATCAAATAAAATAATAACTAAGATTTATAAATCGATTATTTTGTATATTAAATAATTATTTTAAAGATATCTTTTTATATAAGAATTTTTAGAAATAAAATTTATCTTCTAAAGATAAATAGCTTTTTAATATATTGTCTTCAAATAAAAAAATTCACCAATGAATTAAAAGATCATTAATAAATAAATTTAAAAATTTGATAAAAGGCGGATACTTATTAAATTTATTAAGTAACTTATGATAAACCCTTGTATCGTTTTGAAGAGATAATAAATCATTTATAGAAGTTCCAACATCTATAAAAGTTAAGTCAGGCCTTAATAAATGTAATTTATGTCCTAAAATATTAGTCATAGAGGATGCCGAACATAAAACAACAGAATCCAAAGGAATATTTATTAATGTATTTAATATAGATGTAAGTTCATTATGATATTTTTTTATAAAATTATCACACACCTTTATATGTTGATAATATTCAAACTTTATTATTGATCTCCAATTAGAGACAACTACTATATTTTTAAATTTATTTAAGATCAGTGGGAGCATTTGAGATCTAAATAATAAATAATTTTGATTTATAAGTAAATCAGAAAAAGTTATTTGACTATTAAATCCTCCATTTAATCTCAATAGAAATTCCCTATCAACTATAGATTCAGAATCATTTATACTAAAAGCTCTTATACCTTTGTAGAAAAATTCTGATTTAAATATAGAGGAATCAAGTAGATCTTTTCTAAATTGTTGATCTATCAAGGGATCAAATTTTTTTGAATCCATTTCAGGATAATTATTTGGATAAAATTTACCTCTAAAAAAAGTTTTATTCTTTGATATCATTAATTCTCTATTTCTCAAAACTTCAACTTCACCATCACTAAATCTAATAAAAGTGAAAGGTTTTGATGAATCTAATAAATCCATAAAGTAATTGAAATGAACTTTAGGATCTGGTTTAGAAATTATAGACATATAAATTATAAAAATAATTTCGTTTGATTATTGAGCGATAATATAGCATTATAATTTTCTTTTATTGATTTTGGCGGATTACTATATTTTAATTCTTGCAGCAATTTAAAATTAATAATACATTCATCTAAATTTAGTTTATGTTTAGTCGAATAAGTATATAAATATGGAAATTCAGCGGATTTATTTTTTTTGGAATTTTTACTAATCAAACTTATATAACTGATATCCTCCCAAATAAAAAATTGTAATAAAGAATTTAAATAACTTAAATCAGTGCATGATTTAAAAGAAGATAAAGAATTAAGAATTAGAATTGGAGGATTATATCTAAATTGATTATTAGTTTTTATTTTAAACAAAACATAAATAATATTTTGAAATTGATCTTTTTTATTTATAAAGAATATTTCTTTTAAAAATCTATCAGATTTTGGAAAATATTTATATAGGATGATTTTATTTTTCTTTACAAAGATAATAAATTTAGGTTTAATCTTAAGATTATAAAGTTCTGATTTAATTTTTTTTTCATTTATTGATGCATCATTTCTCAAAATAAGTATGAAATTCTTTATCCCAATAATATAAGAATCTTTATAGTTTTCAAAATCACTATCACTAATAAATCTAGTTTCATTCCTTAAATAATTTTCATATATAAAATATTTTAAAATTGGTTTTATTGGCAGTATGTTTTTTAAATAAAATACCTCTTGATTAATAGGATGATCTACAAAAGAATTTTCTAAAGTTAGTTTTGGAATATTTACAATAACTTTTATCTTATTCAAGATAAATCTTAAGATACGAATCTGTATATATTTGAAAATTCTATTTTCTATAAATTTAAAAAATTGAATAATAAAGTTCTTAAAATAGTTTTTTAATATAAATAAAAACTTTTTAAAAGAATTTATTCTAGTAGATAATGGTAATCCAAAGATATTATATTTATTTAGAAAATTATTTCCATTAGAAATTGAACTTAAGAAAAACTTATTGAATCCAGAAAATATTTCTAAGAATTTTTTAGGAAGAATAATAAGATTAATGGGGTATCCTTGATCAATGTAATCAGAGTATCTTAAATAAATTTTATTTACAGGTAAAAGATTATCATATATAAAGACGGATTTTGATTGTTTAAAAGATGTTAAATTATAGTTAAGTAATATTAATTGATCAAATTTATATTTATTTTTTTTATTTGTAAGAAAAGAACAAATCGATGAAATATAATAAGATTCCTTTAAAGAGAAATTTATTTGATTAATTAAATTTTTTTTATAAGAAATATATTTTTTATATTCTCTCAAATCAGATGGTAAATCATGATTATTAAATTCTAAAAAAGGTTGAAATAAAAATGAATATAATTTTGATTCTTTACTATTAGAGTTTTGTAAAATAAATCTGATTTCAATATTTGAAGGTAAATTCTTTTGTAAATTTATAAATGAATTCCAAAAAACTTTTTTATCCTCTAGTGAATTTAAATCATTAAATCCCCTTAAAGCTAAAATTACTTTTCTCATAGTCTTCTTCAGAATAAAGAATTCAAAATATATATAATTTTATATCTTAGTTACAGGAAGCAAAAATGTCTTTAAATAATTAAAAAAAAATAGATTAAAAATAAAAATTGAATTAATTTATAAAAGTTTAATTATATTTGATAATTAATACAAAAAATACTAATATCTTTTATAGATAATAAAAGCATTTAATGATAATAAATCAAATAATTAATAGAGAAAATCAACAGATCATTTTTGAACTTATATCCTTATTAATATCATCTTCAATATTAAGGCTAGTTATAGAAAAAATCGGACAAAAATGGATATGTACTTTCTCACATACCGCTACTTTACTAATATTGCCAATCACTACATATATAATTACTAAAGTAATTTCTGGTAATATTATACTTTCATTAGGAATGGTAGGCGCTCTATCAATTGTAAGATTTAGAAACCCTGTAAGATCTCCATTTGAACTATCAATATATTTTGCAGTAATAACAATGGGTATTGCTATGACTGTAAGTTATGAATACTCTATTTTATTAACGTTTATTTTAATATTGGTTCTAATTTGTCTTTACTCAATAAACAAATTTTCAAAAAAACAAATCTTTATTAATTCATTTTCAGAAGGTAACTCTTATTCATCTTTGGAATTATTATCAACTGAAGAAATCCCATTATTAGAAAATAGTCAGTTGCTAAAATCTAAAAGTATGGAAAATAATCAATTTTCTTATTTACTCATTTCATCATCAAGTAATAAAATAAATTTTTTACTTGAAAGTATTAAAAATTTTAAATCAATCATAAAATATTCCTTCAATAAGTAGTGTTTATTTCATGAAAAGTTTTTATAAAATTTTTTTCTTGAGTTTTATATTCCCCTTAGGAGTAAAGGCTAATTGTGATTTTAAAACTGGTGAATATATTTCTGAACTCAGTAAGCCTAATAAAATTAATGAAATTATTATTAAAATCCCAAATAGTCGTAAATATAGTAAAGATCTTCTTGCTTATCATTTAGATGGCTTCAGACCCAATAAGAAAATCAAGCATAAGGCAATTTTTAATATAAAGTATGAATTTGGTAATTGCATTAGTGAAGGTAAAGTCTGGCAAAATGGAGACGCAATTGATCATATTAAAAACTATACAAGATCTTTAAATGGAAGATTAGATAATGGAAATATTTTTAATGCTACCAAATTCAAATTATTAATTCCAGAAAGTAGAAATGGAAATAATGAGATTCTTGGTACATTAATTTTAAAGGAACTTGATATTATTTCTCCAGAAACCTTTGAAGTCCCGGTTAAGGTCAATGGTAATAGTTCAATAATGCTTTTCCAAGAAGATTCCAGGAAAGAATTACTAGAGCGGAATAGAAGAAGAGAGGGTCCAATTTTTGAGGGCGATGAATCTCTTTACTGGGGTAATAGTAAATATCGGCCTGGGCTATTAGAAAATATATCGTTAAGTAGATTGATCAATAAAAATTGGTTTCTAAAAAATAAATCTGCCGAGGTTATTTCATTAAATGCATTCTTTAATCTACAAAATGCATATTTGAAATATGCTAGTTATCCCGGGGTAAATGTAGGCACTATAATTTTTCCTAATATGAGCAAAAATGACCATTTCATTGATTACTATTTCCTAATGACAGCAATGAATGGTGTTCATGGGCTAAGACCTCATAATAGGAAATATTACTATAATTCAATCAATCAAAGTTTCGAACCAATATATTATGATGGCAATTTTGATTTGATCAAAAACAATGATTATGAAAAAACACTTACTCCAGAAAAAGTCATAAAAAAAGTCTTTTACAATGATTATAAATACAAAAACTTATCTAGATTATCTAGTTCTGATTTTCAGAAAAAAATCATAGGGGATTTTAAAAATAGAGTTATAGATTTAAAAGAAGATGATATTATCTGGATTAAATCCAGATTGAAATCAATATCTAATAATGCCAATATACTTCAAGAATTAATAAATAATATTCATAAGAATGAATATATTTCAAAGAATTTTAATTACCCAATGTATAGAAAAAGATATTTAGATGCTTTAAAAGCGCATGATTTTAAACAAAATAACATCAATAAAATATCCAGGATAAATAATGAATACTTAATTAATAATAATTTTAAAATTAGCAATTTAGAAATGTCAAAAATAATAAGCCGAAATAAATTTAATAAAAAAAGATATGTTTTCATCCCCGAAGATTATGAAAATAAAGTAAATAAAAATTTAAAAAAGTTTAATCTTCCCGCTTATAAATTTGATGCTAAAGTTTACTTTTCTGATGGTATAAAAATATATATTAATAAATTCAAAAAAGAAATTATAATTTCTCAGGAGAATCCAAATGATTGGGTTTTATTTAAAAATTCAAAAATTGGTAATTGGCATATTAAATTTAAGGGAGTTGAACCAAATAAAAATATAATATTAGATTCAAGATTTAATGAAATAGGCTTAACTGGTTGTTTAAATTTTTATAAAACAGTTTTTAAAAACACGAGAATATCCACTGATGATGGTCAATGCGAAGATAGTTTAAATTTAATTAAGTCAAAAGGAAATATTAACAATATAGAAATAAATAATGGATTTGCAGATGCTATTGATATTGATTTTTCCAATATATATATAAATTATATAAAAGTAAATAATTCTAAAAATGATTGTATAGATTTTAGCCTAGGTAAATATAATATTAATTATGCAAACTTAAAGAAATGCGGCGATAAAGGCATATCAATTGGAGAAAATTCTTATTTTAAAATCAATAATTTAGAGATTAATAAATCATTAATAGGTTTATCAGTCAAAGATTTATCATTAGCAGAAGTTAATCAAGCATTTATTTATAATTCAAATATTTGCGTAGAATCTAAACAAAAAAAGCAAGAATTCGGAGGTAGTAAAATAATCTTAAAATCTATTAAATGTCCTGGTCAATTCTTTAAAGATGAAAACTCAGTAATTAAAATATATAATTATGACATTTAGGAAAGAGATTAAACGATCATTAACCTTATACGAAAGTAATCTTTTAAAAAATGAATTGCTTAATAAAGGTATGAAAAGATTATTTAAATCTAGACTAATAAATAGTTGTTATTTAGATAATAATAATTTTGATTTATTTTTTTTATCTAATGAAGGTGTATTGCCTAGAAAAAAAATCAGAATTAGATGGTATGATTATGAATTAAAATTCAAAAAAGAAATTAAAATCTCATCTATTGAAGGTCGTTTTAAATCAACCGAAACCATAAACTTTAATAATCTCAAAGAAGTATATAAATATAATGAAAAAAGTGTCGATTATGGATTACTTAAACCAGTATTAAAGATTTCTTATATGAGGGAATATTTCAATTATAAGAATTTACGTATAACTCTAGATTCAAATATTAGATATTTAGGTTTATTGGGTATTAAAGTTTTTTCTACATTAGATAATCATAATGTACTAGAAATTAAAGCTTCAGAAGAAACAAGCATGGACTATATTGAAAGAGAATTTGCATTACGAGTTATACGATTTTCAAAATATTCTAGAGGTATTGAAGCTGTCTATAATTTATAAACATATTTTAGAATCTAAATTCATTCATGTTTTTATATATTTATTATAAATATTCTTGATCTTATAAGCTATTATTAGGATCAATCTATAGATATTAAATTATTTTAAAGTAAGCACAAAACTATCTTTCAATAATTGATATTATAATAATATGACTAAATTATTATTTAAATAATAATTTTTTTCTCTCTAAAAAATAAAAAATTGACTAAAAAAAGTATAAATACAATATATTTTTTTCTTTAATTAAGTATTTAAAGTATCAGAATTGAATTATAAGTAATTTGCAAAACAACATTAATATTTTTAAATATTAAATTTTAATATATCTTTAATTGATTTCTTTATCAAATAAAATTAATATTCTCAATGTCTCTAATAGAAATGATTATAAATTTAATCAGTGAATAATTTTATATAAACATTTTCAATACATATAAATCAATAATAAATAAACTCTAAAATATTTATAGCTTTTAAAATTAATATCTTCATTATTTATTTTAAATTGAATTAAGTTAATATGATTTCTTAATGACACGAATACTAAATATTTTCAAATTCCTCTTAAGTATTTAAGGTAAAGTATAAGAAATATTGTTATTAGATAAAATATGAATTCAGATAAAATAATACCAATAATAATGTGCGGTGGATCAGGCACAAGGCTATGGCCATTATCAAGAGAAAGTTATCCAAAACAATTTATTTCATTAGGCTCAGACAAAAGCAAATCTTTATTGCAAAAAACTCAACTCAGAATTATGGAATTAGATAATATAGATAATCCAATTTTAGTATGTAATGAAGAACATAGATTTATTGTTGCAGAACAAATTAGAGAATTAAATATTAAAAACTTTTCTATATTACTAGAACCCATTGGAAGAAATACAGCTCCAGCGATTACTGTAGCGGCATTGAAATCCTTAGAAAAAGAAAATAATCCTACTTTGCTTGTATTAGCTTCAGATCATGAAATAGAAAACACAAAAGCATTCATCGATACTATTAAGCTAGGTAAAGAGTATGTTGATCAAAATAAAATTGTTACATTTGGGATTTTGCCTGATTCACCAGAAACGGGTTATGGCTATATAAAGTCTTCAAATCCATTATCTAACGATGCTCCAAATGGAGAAAAAATAGAGCAATTTCTAGAAAAGCCAGATTTCCTAAAGGCTAAAGAACTTATTAAGAATAAAAGATTTTCTTGGAATAGCGGTATTTTTATGTTCAAAGCCAAAGACCTATTAAAAGAGATCGAAAGGTTTGCTCCTGAAATATTGAATAAATGTAAGTTATCTTTAAAGGAAAGTACAAATGATTTAGATTTCCAAAGATTAAATAAAGCTGCTTTCGAAGAATGTCCAAGCGCATCTTTTGATATTGCCATTATGGAGAAAACAAATAAAGGAATAGTTATACCTTTGGATTGCGGATGGAGTGATATAGGAAGCTGGAAAGCAGTATGGGAAAATTCTAAAAAAGATAAAAATGAAAATTTCATTCAAGGTCAAGTTTTTACTGAAAAAACTAATAATTGTTATATAAGGAGTGAAAAAAGACTAGTTGTTGGGATTGGTTTAGAGAACTTAGTGATTGTTGAAACAAATGATGCAATATTAATATCAAATAAATACCATACTCAACTAGTAAAAAATATTGTTCAGAAGCTTAAAGATAATAAAATAAGTGAAGGTCAGAATCATAGTAAAGTTAATAGACCGTGGGGACATTATTTATCCATTGTTGGAGAATCTAGATGGCAAGTAAAATTAATTAGTGTAAAACCTGGAGAAAAATTATCTTTGCAAATGCATCATCATAGATCAGAGCATTGGGTAGTTGTTAAAGGGACCGCAAAGGTTGAAATAGATCAGAAAATAAGTATTTTATCTGAGAATGAAAGCATATATATTCCCTTAGGTTCAAAACATAGGCTTAGCAATCCTGGAAAAATTAAACTTATTCTAATTGAAGTACAAAGTGGTTCATATGTAGGAGAGGATGACATAGTAAGATTTGAAGACAAATATGGTAGATAGTTTTTAATTTTTTGTAAGGGTTATCAATTTAAAAAATAAATTTATATTATTAAATTTTACTTATTATGTTGAAATTATGAATCAAATAAAACAATAGTAATATCAAAAATTAATATTATTATTAAGTCGGCGAAATACTAATTATTAGTTTATAAGTTTTTACAAAACTTCTATGATTTTTTAGCGAGAATAAAATAAAATAATATTAAATATGTTTTAATTTTATAAAAAGACATTTTATTTATGAAATAATAAAAAGAAAATAATAAATTTTAAATATAATCTCAAAAATAAATTATTAAAATGGTTAAATCACAAAAAGTAGCACTTATAACTGGCATAACTGGTCAAGATGGAAGTTATTTAACAGAATTTCTACTTAAAAAAAAATATATTGTTCATGGCTTAAAAAGAAGATCGAGTAGCCTTAATACTCAAAGAATAGACCACTTATATGAAGACCCTCACAAAGCAAACCCTTCACTTATACTTCACTACGGAGATTTAACAGATAGTACCAACATTATAAAAATAATACAAAAAATACAACCTGATGAAATATATAATCTCGGAGCTCAAAGTCATGTATCTGTTAGCTTCGAATCTCCTGAATAT
>CEUK01051374.1_pt1 | contig 17003 bp, 19 predicted proteins | sample 356451 | NCBI WGS metagenome assembly CEUK01 (sample SAMEA2622843, study PRJEB7988) | marine metagenome | isolation source: saline water (ENVO:00002010), including
GTCGAAGTTGAGCCGATGAAGAAGGCTGAACTAAAGTGGGGAGATTGGAATCAGGTTCCCGTTTACGTAGACGTCGATGGGAACGCAATGGATGAGTCAAACGATATCCTCCACTATATCGATTCAAAGAATGGCAATCTATTCCCTCGAGCGGGACATGACCCTGAACAAGATCGTTGGATGGAGTTCAGCAACAAGGTACTCGGCAAATCTATTGTTGCTGTAATTTACCGGACTTTTGGAAGCTCATTCCGTGCATTAGAATACGTCAACGGTATCGAGAACTTTTCCAGAAAAGACAAATTCGTAAACAAGTATCTTGGCGGATTTGTAATGAAAATGGTTGGTCGTTCTCGCGCAAAAATGTTTGATTTGCCGCCAAGAGAGAATCTCAAAACCCAACTGGATACCATGAGTAGTGGATTCAAGGGAGATTTCTTTGGAGGAGAAAGCCCTAACGGAGCGGATTTTGCAAATTATGGGATTCTTCGCTCAATGCAGGGCTTGGAAGGCTTCGATATTCTAGAGGCTCATCCCGAAGCCTTCGGTTGGTATAATCGAATGCAATTATTCTCTGGAGTCTAAATTTTCTAGACCGCAGCAGCGATAGATGAATGGGTTCTGCGGTTACCATGGTCGAAGTCGAGACGGAGATGGCCTGGACAGGAGACATGGGCAAGGCTGAAGCCCTACTTTCCGCCATCGAAGGTCAGGATTTCGCCGATGTTGAACTAGTCACGGAATGTGACGGGGGACAAGCTGGACTTCGCATTCTTGTCAAAGGGGATGACCTAAGAGAAGTTAGAGAACAGGTGGATTCTTTGTTGGCTTTACTCGCTTCTGCTGAGGCAGAATACGATTCCAACAATTGAAGGTGGAGCAACTACCCCATCCTATCGTGAACAGCCTCCCTCACGACCGCTCGTGGCTTCTTGCTAATGTCGAGCCGACGGCGCTATTCCGCGATTCGATGGATAGATGGATAAACGCAATGATCGCTGACGAACACGGCGGAGGAGAAAGTTCTGAGGAGAATATAGTCGGTGAAATTAGAGCCAAAGCAAACGGAATTATTGCGGGTACAAGTGTAGTTGATAGGCTCGTAGTACAGCATTTTCCAGATTGTAGCATAAATTGGGATGTTACTGAAGGTGAAGGTGTACAATCTGGCGAACAGGTGCTCAAAATTTCCGGGCCTGCTGTTCAAGTTCTACGATGCGAACGAATCATGCTCAACATACTAGGTCGGATGTCTGGTATTGCAACAAACACCGCTGCTTGGGTTTCTCAGGCAGGAGATATTGGAGTTGCCTGTACTAGAAAGACGGATTGGGGTCTACTTGACAAATGGTCAGTACATGTCGGCGGTGGATTAACTCACAGACTGTCCCGTGCTGATGCATTGATGATCAAAGAAAACGACTTGCCAGCCTTGGCGCCCGGTATCGATGAAGAAGATGTTGCAGTAGCTACTGCTGTATCGTTAATTGACATGGATTCTGACGCCGAATTTACAGTCATAGAAGTTAGAGATTCAAGCCAAGCAGTGGCCGCAGTAAAAGCATGGGATTCACTACAGATAGAACGTAGCGGCTGTGAAAAAATAGTCTTACTGCTAGACAATATGGGCCCAAGTGGTTGTGCTGAAGTCCATCATATTCTGATGCAAGAAAACCTACGTACATGGTGTATCTTGGAGGGCTCTGGAGGGGTTGTTCACGAAGATCTTGGACAATGGATTGAATCGGGTGTTGATCTAGTCTCAACTAGTGCTCTGAATCGAGGGGTTTCTCCACTCGACCTTTCGATGAAAGTCGTTGGTGGTGATTGAATGGGCGATATCCCAGACTCGCATCCAAGGAAGGCTTCATTACTTGCTAGAGCTAAACTCACTGAGGCGGCTGCTGAGGGTTTACTCGCCGAATCTGCATTGATTGCTCATGGAAGAGGCGAGGCTTTCGATTACCTTCTGGGAGAGAAAACTAGTGAGTCCGCCTCATTGGCAATTCGTGAAACGGCGGCACGTCTTCTCAAAGCCGAGAGAGCGGTCATTTCACTAAATGGCAACACCACTGTATTGGCGGGAGAACAAGCAATTCGCGCAGCCGCAATCATTGGATGTCCCGTTGAAGTCAACATCTACTATCGAACTCCAGAAAGGATGGAGAAATTGATTTCCACACTTGAAAACCTCCGCCATAAGGTCGCTAATCAAGACCCCCCTGTTGGCAGGGATGCTTCTCAGTGGCCCGAAATTGTAAACTCCGTTGATATTCTTGGAGGGGATGCTGATGGTCGAATTGAGGGGCTCGAAGGACCGAGGGCTATCTGTAGTTCTCGTGGCATCGAGGCAGCTGATGCTGTGCTCGTGCCTTTGGAAGATGGTGATCGATGCGAGGCTTTGGTGGCACTAGGAAAAGAAGTATTGGTGATTGATCTAAATCCGCTTTCAAGAACTGCTAGAATGGCTCATGTTACAATTGTCGATGAGGTAAGTCGGGCCATGACAGAACTCTGTTCTGCCTTAGTTGAGGAGCCTGAAATCTCACAGTGGGATAATGGCCAAGCCCTGCGAGATGCGCTCGCAATAATGGCTCAAGCATCAAATCAAATACCAAGTTAACTTCGGGATTTCATGGCTAAGAAATATTTCTTCAAATTTGTATCCGAACCAAAAAACGACTTGCTCAGGTCAATTGTTGGCTTAGCTTGCGTCGGTCAGGCCATCTCTGACGGCCATGAAGTCAGTGTATTCTTTGCCGGAGCAGGAACAAGATTGTTGGATGAGGAGTTTATCGAAGAACTCAATCAAGAGATGGGCCCTGATTCAAAATTCATAACTCAATTGATGGAGAATATCATTGCAAACGCTGTCCTTTACTGCTCATTTGCATCAGTTAAGTCAACGCTTGGCTACAGTGAAGGAGACGGTGCTCTAATTGTCCCTGATGACCAAATCGAGTGGAGTGGGCCTCCTGGTGTTATCAAGCTGAGCGCTGACTCAGAAGTTCAGTTAGTCTACTGAAATTCTTCCTCTAGCATTGTTTTGCATCTATCGGCAATGGCTTGACCCACTTCGGAAGTACTAGCATCTCCACCAAGGTCGTAGGTGACGACTCCACCTTCTTCGAAATGTTGCTGAATAGCTTGTTGGAGGATGTCGGCACACTTATCCAAGTCATCGTCCTTCTTTCTGTACGCTAGAGCCTCAAACATCATCTGGACTGATTGAAGAGTGGCGATCGGATTTACTACATTCTTTCCAGTGTATTTTGGGGCAGAGCCGTGTACTGGCTCAAACATCATGTGCTTAGGACCTAGGTTTGCACTAGCAGCCATACCAAGTCCTCCCTGCAAGACACTTGCTAAGTCGGTAGCGATATCGCCAAACATGTTTGGAAGGACTACGACATCCAAATCTTCTGGATCTCTCATTAGCCACATTGTGAAGGCATCAATGTATGCTGCATGGGTTTCAATATCCGGATTCTGTTCTGAAATCTCTTTGAAAATTCCTCTGAATAATCTACATCCGCGTGTTACGTTGGACTTGTCAACGCAAGTTACTGATTGGGTTACTCCCATTTTTCTATGGCGATGTCGAGCTAAATCAAATGCGAAGTTGATGACTCTCTCGCTTCCTTTGCGGGATATTGGTCTTGGATCCCATTCTACTTCTCCCTCAAGTCCAGGGAACTCTTCGATTACAATTGGCTCGTCCTTCTCCCCCTTAGCCTTCTGTTCCATTCTACGTAGAAGAGAGTGGTAGAGGCCTTCGGTATTCTCTCGAATCATAACCATGTCAACCATATCTGGTTGCCAGACCTGTTGGTGTACTCCGTGTACCTTGTGTTTTACACCAGGGTAGAGTTTGATTGGACGGACATTAGCGTATAGTTTGAGTCCGCTCCTAAGTCCAAGAATAACTTGGCCGCCCGCCATATCGCCATTTGGAAGTCTGGCGTCTGGCCAGCCGATTGCGCCGAGAAGGATTGCGTCTGAATTATCTCGGCAGTGTTCGAAGGACCCTTCTGGCCACTCCTCACCAGTTTCCAGATAATATTGACCTCCGCATGGAATTTCGGTGATTTCAAATGAAACCGGGCTATGTTGCTGGAAGGCTTCGATTACCCTTAGCGCCTCGGCGATGACTTCTGGTCCGGTTCCGTCGCCGGCCAACACGGTTAGGCGGTAGGCTGTCATCTAAACGTGGCAGTTGCTCATCATTCATCAATACAACCCATCTATTCCTTCGGCCAAAGTATCCATTCGACGAGGCCTTTCAAGGCGATATTTGATAGACGGTCACCGCGAACATAGGTGACATGGACCGCAGCGGAGAGGAGGGTAGTGAATCTTCTCGGATTGATGTGAACACATTACCAGATTCATTAGTTCGTCTATGGGATACCATGCTGAGAATAGATCCAAACTGGGATTTGGCAGCATGGTTGGAAGAACGTGCTGATGATGAATTAGAATTGGTTGAGGCTCATTTAGGTCGAGAGCGATTGAGGCTCGAACAGCGGCTTCACCGAATCGAGACTTTGGTAAAGAAGTTGAAACGGCAACGAGAAGTTGCTGGGCCTGATTTGTTGGGCGACCCTCATCAGAAAAATCTCTTCGATGTATTCGACAAATCAGTAAACACTCAAAGTTCAGAGACTATACCTGAAGAGAACGATGAACCAGTAGTTTCTGGCGGAATTATGGGAGTTGACGATGACCCGTTACTAGCAATTGTTGCAGAACATATCCTTGGAACAATTGAGGTTGCTTCCTTGGAGGATTCTAGCCCCGTGCATTTCGAGGATATTATTGACGGATTACAGCCGATGGGGATTTCGGTCGACGAAATCGATGAAGCCATCGCTTATTTGCTACAACACCGCCAAATTATTGAAATTGAGCAGGATTTTTTCGGATTTGACCCCTAAAAAACCGTCTCGAGAGAGGTTGATTACAACCGTTCCATTCAAAGTAGAGACCCATGTGGGAGGGCGCGTCGGTGCCATGGTTAGCGACGCTTCGGGATGGTATGCGCGACTGGACAGGTCGTGCGAGAATAGAATTGAACAGCTTGAACGTTGGTTAGATGCTTGGGAAGAATCGATTCGGCATAATATTCCAATTGCCGCAACAATGCCTAGTGACTGGCCGACTCTACCAGCAGGGCTTCTATCTAACCCGGGTGCTGTTCTAGACCATATGCTGGCTCGCTACGATGCTGAAATTGATGGGCGATCTCCACGCGGAGCATACGCTACACCTGCTCGATTTGCTGATGCTATGCTAGCTGATGAGTTGGGCGAGCGCGGCGCAGATAGTGACCAACCCATGCCTACTGGAATCTCCCTCGCGGCTTTACCTCCTGGTTTCCGTGCTTTCGCGGCACAGATGAATGAAGCCAATTCGAAAGATGATGGAGACGAGGTAGATGAAGCGGTTACAGCAGGAAGAAAGACCGCTTCTGGAATTCCACTTCCATTTGCAGACCCTGCAGTTGGAGCGGGATTATTCCCAGAGCGTCTCCTGAAGGTTCACTCAGAAAGAATCGATGGTTTACCCGCAGCGACCAAGAAGGAAGATACAATTCGTCTTCTTTCGAAATTGCAACTCTTGGATATTTCAGATATTGCAGTCCGCTGTACTCGCAGAAGACTGCTCTTAGTCCTTGCAAAATCCGAACTAATAGAATTGGACGGAGACGGTGATGAGTCTAGAATTGGTAGAAAACAGGCCGAAGAATTGCTTGAGACTAGCGTGCAAGAAGGAGATGCGCTACGAGGATCCTGGCCTTGGGATGAAAATCCTCGACTACTGATTTGCAACCCTCCATGGCTTCGAATCAAAGACCGATTCCGAGGCCACCCAGATGGAAGCAATTTGCGCAAGGAACTATCTCGTGAATTGCGCAGTATTACAGAACCGGATGGCAGGCTCAGATTTAGTACACTTCTTGGAAATGTAAACTTGTATCGTTTATTCTTAGAACGCTCCCTTCAGCTCGTCGAAGAAGGCGGTCGCGTTCGCATGATTGTTCCGGACTCACTACTAAGAGAGAAGAGCAGTATACCACTTCGCCGATTAATGGTTGAGAGAAATAATTGGGATTCTGCTTGGTCATTCCCTGAGAGTCAAAGGGTATTCCCCGGTGTGTCTCAAGGCGTTTTGGTCATCGCAATTTCAGTTGGCGGGGAGACTACAAAACTAACCAGTTGGGGGCCACTTGAGTCAACCGATGTACTTCCATCTGCCGGACTTGATCCAAAATCACCAAAATTGGAACTAGAGCGCTCAACATGGGCTACTTGGACAGATACAAATTGGGCCGTTCCTAGGATGCCTCGCAAAGAACATGAGCGACGTAAGGTGCTGAATGCGATTTCACAATTGGCTGATTTACCTCGACTATCTGAAGACCATAACTGGCTGAATCCAAGTGGCGACCCTATTCGCGTGCGTGTTGGAGAAATTGACCAAACCACTTGGTCGGAAGACATTCGTGATTGGAAGCCTAGATCGCGTGGGACTCCGTTTATTCGAGGCATTCACTTCAATTTAGAGAATGGTAAGGTATCTATCAACCACCCAGGATATACCTCGTCGATTCCTAGAGAAGCATTGGAGCGTTGTCAAGCAATGTGGAAGGGGCCAATAGATGCAAGAGGCATTAGTCGAATCGCCTGCCAAGCAATCGTCAACGCACAGCAAGATAGGAGGCTTCGCTGGGTAGTTGTTCCACCAGACTGTGTTCTTGGTAACTCAGTGAACTTCCTAGAACTGCCAGAGGCAGTACAAGATAGTCTAGCGGAAGAGTATGGAACTCTAGAGCAAGGTTTGTTGTGGTTGGCCGAACATCTGAATTCAGATACTCTTGATCTTTGGTCAAGAGCTTGGGCGGCCAATAACAACGTCAACAATTACGAGATTGAGAACTTACCATTCCCACCGCCGGTTAGCATGACCAAGGTTGAGGCTCTTTAGACGCTCGATTGGTTTTCTCGCGTTGTCTGATTTTCGATTTGTGTCGGTTTAGCGGAAAGGTATCGGCTTGAGTCCGGAAATTAATTTCCGTTCCACGGAGCAATTGAAGCGATTCGACCAAATTGATTATTACGGCCGCATTACGTACGCAGGGCCGTTCCATCGCGTTCAGCATTAGGGTCAGAGGCAATAATATGGGAATTCATCCAAAAATCGGGATAACAGGACTTCCGCGTTCTGGTAAGTCGGCCGTATTGGAAAAAGTTGTCAGTATGATCATCGAAGAGCGCAAACAGGAGATGAGAGCTCGCAATGAAGACCCTAACCTAAAGCCGATTGTTGGCGGGATGAAAACTCGAACCATAATGGAAGATGGTCAACGTGTTGGGTTCGAATGTGTTGATATCGTAACCGGTGATTCTGCGGTAATGGCACACCGAGAAATTGACTCAAGAACAAGAATCCTAGGCTATGGAATAAATCCAGAAGCTCTCGATGAAATCGGTGTAGCCGCAATTCAGCGAACGATGGATGAGTGTGAATTATTGGTCGTCGATGAAATAGGCAAGTTCTCTGTTGAGAGTGAGGAATTTGTCGAAATAGTCAGGGAAGCACTGAAGGCGGATATGCCGACGATTCTCACCCTGCACAAGAAGAGTCGCCACCCGCTTCTTCAAGATATTCGAAGGCGAGACGATGCACGTATCCTCGAAGTAACTCCTGTAAATCGTGCTCTGCTTCCTTACAAGATTCACAAATTGGTTAGAGAAACCTACTGATTGAGCGAGGCATTCATCCCCTTTGGGCTACTCAGAGTGTCACATGGATTCACCCGCGGCCCGACTTCAACGGGTGCTGATTGGTATCGCGATACCTGCGGCATTCCTTACCGCACTAGCACTCGCTGATGGCAGAATCGAGTTGATTGGCTGCGAGGGTGATGCTTGCCATAGCACTAGCGAGATTGCCTTGGCATTACCTGCAATCGTGCTACTGTGCTTGATTGGTCTCGCGATTTTACGATTTTCGGCAAACCGCGATTTTGGCGATGGGGCACTTGACCGATGGTTCAGTAGAGAGCCTGAATCGGTTATGAGAGAAAGGCTCGAAGAAGAAAGATTCGAGGCCAGCGATGAAGGTCTTGGTTCTCGCTGGGCCGAACTTGAGAAAAAGAACCTCGAAGAGCAATACGGCGAAGAAGAGTGAACTTTTCAAACGATTAAGTCTAGTTTACGAATCGAAACCTTGACCCCTCACCGTAGTCTCGCCCACTCGATAACATGAGCGAAGTGCCCGCTGAATTGAGATATACGCCCGAGCATGAATGGATTCGAGTAGAAGGCGACCAGGCGATTATTGGAGTGACAGATTACGCTCAGGACGCTCTAACAGATGTTGTCTGGGTAGAATTGCCAGAAGTTGGAATGTCGGTTGGAGCTATGGAATCCTGTGGCAGTGTAGAGTCTGTAAAATCGGTTAGCGAAATCTACGCACCAATTGCGGGTGAGGTGACTGAAGCCAATGAAAGTCTCGAAGACGCCCCGGAACAAATCAATCAGGACCCCTATGGAGATGGATGGATTTGGAAGATGACAATCAGTGATGCTGGAGAGCTGGATAACCTTCTCGACTCGGCAGCGTATAGCGAACTGATTGGTGAGTGAGTATCGTGGTTGCAGCCCTCCACATCTACGTGGATGGCTCATGTGAGGAGAATCGAAATGTCACTGCAGAGACTCCTGCTGGCTGGGGATTCTGTGTCGTAGAAGGCGATACGGGTCTAGGAAGAGGTCGAGGTGAAATTGTCACCGAAGGTTCTGGTTCAGTGATTACAGACGAGACTTCGAATGATTTCATCGGTGCCGAAGTCGGCTCAAACAATACTGCAGAACTGAGTGCCATCGCCGCTGCTCTCAGTTGGCTACTCAAGCAAGGAGGAGGTAGTTCGGTAGTCATTCGCGCCGATTCACAATATGCACTCAATATAGCAAATGGACAATGGAGGGCTAAGAAAAATCGTGACTTAGCCTCACACGTCAGAACGCTTTGGGATGAAGTCTCAAGTTTGCGGGAATTATCTGGTGAACATGTTAGGGCGCATCGTGGGCACCGTTGGAATGAGCGCGCCGATCATTTAGCATTCAGAGCAATGAGTGGGAAAGAGCCGTTGCCGTTGCAATTTTGGAAGCCGGGTCAGAGATAATCTGCTTATTCTTCCGAAATTTTGTCTGCCAGAGGACCTAAGGCTAGTATTGAGTATACACCTGATAGAGAAATCAAGAGGCCGATTAGTAGCAAAACCAGTCCGGTAGGGTCTGGAAGATATTCCTGCAGAGGATTACCTGCTGCCCATGAGAGAATTATTGTGAATACACCGACTGCAAGAACTTGTTTTGATGACTTTTCAGGATTTTTCCAATTATCTAGCCAAGGAATCAGGCCTTTCCGATTGAAGGTAAATCGATACCAAGAGACATACCAAAACCCTAGGCCTGTCATACCAATAATTCCTAAGGTGAAAGATTCTGAATCCCATGGTCCGGGAAATGAAAAACCTAGAATCATGGTGTTGAGTAGTAAGATTGAGCCAATAATTGCAGGAGTGACTCCATTTACTTCCGTCTCGTTTCCCACGATGCTTCCAACAGGTATCTGTCCTTCAAATCGACTAAGCAGAAAAGTCATTCATCAGTGCCTTTTGGCGGATTTATGAAGAATGGTTTGGTTTGGGAAAAATCCGTCGACCAAGCCCATCTTGATTTGAGGTTTAATGTCCTTCGAGAAGGATTACCTAGAGGAACTGAACACTATCCTGGAATCGATGAAGATCCTCGAACCACTTTCTTATGCGCTTACATAGAAGATGTTCTAGTAGGGTGTTCTACGCTGCAAGTTGATGAAAGAGAAGGCTGTAAATTTCGAATTAGAGGGATGGCGGTATTGCCCGACCACAGGAACAAAGGAATTGGTTCTAGCATAGTCAAAGGATTGCAAGAATACGCAAAAAGCCAGGGCTCAGGAATCTGGTGTAATGCCAGAGTTAGGGCTGTACCAATGTATGAGAGATGTGGCTTTGTTGTTATATCAGGTATTTACGATATCGAAGGTATTGGACCTCATCATGACATGGAATGGAAATTTTGACCTATGTCAATTCAATTGACAAATGTACCATTCTGATAGTCGGAGAATGCTTGGTGGATTTCCTCCTTTGTGTTCATTACAAATGGACCATACCGCTCGATTGGTTCATTTAATTCTGGGCCTGCAAAAATCAAGAATTCGGCGCCCTCTTGGGATTCGATTAGAATTTCTTCTCCTTCAGAAAGTAGAGCTAGTTCACCGTCTTGAATTCCTTGTTTTGCACCTATTCCGAATGCGATTGGGCTCTTTTTGACTCTAGTTTCATTTTCCAGATTTATCCCCCCTCCAAATACGTAAATCATACCATTCAAATCTTCTTGTAACTTTTGCACTAAACGTGATTCAGGTTTCATTTTGACATGAATAAGTGTGATTGGGATCTTAGTATCTATTGACGATGTTGTACCCATGCATTCACCCGCTATCACACGTGCCCAGACGCCATCTTTCTCAACAACAGGAGATTCTGTAGATGGTACCTCTTGATATCGCGGCTCCATCATTTTATGAGAAGATGGGAGATTTACCCAAATCTGAAATCCATGCGTCCTACCTCCAGTTTTGAGGAATTCCTCATGCGGTTCTTCACAGTGAATAATGCCGCGTCCAGCAGTCATCCATTGCACATCACCAGGGTTCAATTCCCCACTATTCCCAGCACTATCCTCGTGCCTCATCCTTCCATCCAAAAGATAGGTGACGGTCTCGAATCCGCGATGTGGGTGCCATGGTGCACCTAATGCTTCTCCTGGCCCATAATCCACGGGTCCCATTTCGTCAATAAGCAGAAATGGACTGAGTACTCTTCCCATTCTGTAGGGCCTGCGTACCTTGAATCCGCCCCCCTCCCGGACAATATGAGTTGGAACTATTTCGGTCACACTACGAGTGCTGTTCATATTCAACACTCCTTCGGCTTCACGCTTAATTGCTAGTTTTCTCAAGAGTTGAGATTTTTATTTTGATTTCATCTCTTTATTTGAGTAATCTGTTTGAATGGATGGCTGAGAATTACGAGTAAATATTCGTAATTCCGCCCATTTGTTTATCCTTCAGTGACAGCAAGACGTTGTTATGGAAGAGAATGAAGGAGGTTCTCCTAAATCATGAGGAAGAATAATGCGTAAAATTAGGTATAGATTCTCCTATACCATCATTAGCCGCCAAATTAACAGGGTTTCATGGAAAATATACTTGCCATGCAAATTGTAGGCGCTATCACAGTACTTATTGGATTGAAAATGAACGTGGATCCTGTCGGATTCAACAAGGACATCTTTGGAGATGTTGAGGGAGTAGATAGTGGAGAGATGTCCGCTAGCAGATTGGCAATAGGTGGAGGAATAATGTCTCTTGGTTTGCTAAATTTATATTGTAGTCTGAATCTTGACGAAGGTACTGCAACTGAAACGGTTCTAATCGGAACTGTGATCGGACTTGCTACATTTTTCGTTACCATTGCTAGTGCAAAGTTTCGTGGATTTACATCAGACATCCCCAAGCTTCCGATGATTGTATTGCCGACTCTGATTGCAATCTGCCTTTACTCCGCAATGGGATAAGCAGGTTAGAACAAAGTTGTCTGCCTAGTACCATTTGAGGATTTATCCTTTTTTGAGGTCGTCCTCCTAGGTCTTCTCCGGCTACCATGTTTTTGATACACCGCTTGGCTTTCCTCTCTTGCCTCAGGCGATTTTCTTGCAGCATATGTTTTCTTTATCCCTTCTTTCCTTGATTCCATTTCGTCAAGTACTGGAGCAGGATAATCTACTCCAATTCTACAACCAAAATTGGTTTGTTCTTCTTCAGACATCTTCCAAGGATCATGGATATATTTTGTAGGAACCATTCTTAATTCGGGGACCCATTTTCTAATGTAATCTCCATTTTTATCGTGGTCCTTTCCTTGTTTTGTGACAGAATATGCGCGAACAGTGTTGATTCCTGTTGTTCCTGATTGCATACCAACCTGTGACCAGTGAATTCCTGGTTCGTAATCCAAGAATAGAGTTGCAAGATGAGTTCCTACTTCTCTCCAGGGTAACCAAAGATTGTATGATGCTACTGACATAATCATGGCCCTCATTCGAAAATTAATCCAACCTGTTGAATTCAATTGTCTCATGCAGGCATCGAAGAAAGGCCAGCCGGTCATTCCGGCTTTCCATGCCTCGAATTTTGCTTCATCTAATTCTCTATTTAGGCGAGAATCAATTACTGCATTTTGGGCCTTGTAATCTAGAGTCGGCTCCATTTCTAACTTCTGAATGAAATGACAATGCCAAGCTAGCCGACTCTGAAATGATGAGAGACTTTTCAGCCAGTTTCCTATGTCTTCTCCTTGCGATTTGATCGCCTTAAGTTGGTTCACTCTATTCTTTGTATTCTGAACTGCCCTCCTTACAGAGATACATCCGACACTAAGGTAAGGGGCGAGTCTGGAACCATGCTCTTCGGCATTTATCGGACTGGAAACAGCCCACCTGTATGGCTCTCCTCTTTCGTAAAGGAATGATTTCAGGCAGGCCAAAGCAGCATCTTCACCGGGTTGCTGTCTATTGATTACGTCCCTAGGTAAAATGCCAATCTCAGCAAGACTTGGAGGTTCAGTGACTCTATCAATCCCAACGATCTTCTTTGGTGCTGCTCTCAATTCAAGTTTCATTCTAGAGTCTCTTTGTCTCTTCCAAGTGTTGCGATTTTGAAGAACTCGTACAACACCATTAGATGGAAATTCTGTCCATTTTATACTCCTTGTTTTGCACCATTTGTGGAGGGCAATATCTCTATCATAGGACCATTCTAATCCAGTTTCTTCATGCGAATAGAGATTCTCAATTTCATGTTCTTTAGACAATTGGCTCAAACAATTTTCAATTTCGGAATAGACTATCTCGAAACTACCTCCAATAGATTCTATTTTCCGCTTGATTTCAATTGCGCAGTCCATCTCCCATTGAATATGGATTGGACTACAATCTGGTTGTTGGAGTCTTCTTGGCTCAATCAGGAAGATACAATGAACCTTGTTTTTCGATGCGGCTGCTTTCAGTAGAGGTTCATGGTCGAGAGTTCGTAAATCTCTCTTGAACCATACAACATCGATCGGCATCACCACGTCAAATGTAGTCTCAGATATCAACGGCTGTTAGAAATCGAAACACAGAATTCTCAGAAGGAGGAAATTGGAGCACAGGCCGGGATTTGCACCCGGGTCCACGGATCTGCAGTCCGTTGCATAGCTACTCTGCCACCCGTGCAGGGATATACCGACCCCTGACCTCCACTTGAAGAATGTTCGGAGCGTCTGAGGTTGTTTTTTTCTTGGTCAAAATATCAATTTCGAGCATGACTTGAAAAGAAGGGAATTATTCGAAAATGATGAATAAAGCATGAGTGAGGAGGAAGACAAGTGGTGGTCTCCAGACCATGTGGCTGCTGAAGACGAAGTTAGTCCGCCTCAAAATACGGTCGAAGATTCTCCCAAAGAGGAAATTGTTGGACGAGAAAATATAGACAATTTCCTAGAAGATATTGGGTACACTGATTCCGGAAATAAAAAGCCGAGGAGAACTACAACTAGTGGTGGAGATGTCCCCCCTAATCCTCAGCCTCCAGTTGTAAGCGGAAGTCAAGGATTTCTGGGGTTGTGGTGGCTGACTAGAGGAGAGGCCCTGTTTGTGATTTCTGCAATCGTTTTTGCTCTGATTATTTCCACGATATGGACTATCGGATTAATCAATGAGTCAACCTACACCCAGGTTTCAGCTACTATCGTGGCAGAAGAGAATGATTTCTGGATAGAAACAGAGGCAGAGATTGTAGGAGACGGTACTAACGGAACTGGTTGGTTCCAAGATGATTTGAGCGGTTGGTACGAAAGTTGCTATACTGATGAAGACGGATACGAGTCTTGTGATAGTTATTGGGTTAACGAGTATGAATGCTATGCCGATCTATATCTCACTTGGAATGTTAGTGGTATCGAATACAGTGGTTGGGCGGATACACCATCGATACTAACACCATACTCCTGCTTGGCGTATATGGAACAATACTACGAGATAGGAGATATTATTCCTATCTATTATGGCCAATCCGACCCTAGCCAATTTCAGACATTCACAATTACACTGGGAGATTCGCAATCTACCCGTTGGACAGAAACAATGTATCATTGGGCAGAAGGCCCTAATTTGTATACAGACTACGAGTGTGAAGCAATCCTCACTGTTACTTATCCCGACCCCTTGGATAATTCTAGCCAAATCACCACTAGAGTTCTCGATGGTTGGAATGGGGGCGCTGCTTTCTACGGCATCTACTCCCCAAACTCTTGTCTTTCGGAAATAATGGACGAATACAGTGACGGGAGGACACTTACCGTCATGGTTGATGAAAAAGATACAACGAAAGCATACAGAATAGGAAACACTCCCGAAGGATTCTTTTCGATTACCTGGTTTTGCTGCTTGGGATTGATGATTATATTGGTAATAGTCTCATTTGTTATCGTTACATTAAACAATACTCCTCCAGGTAACTACGTGACTAGAAATGGGGTTGTTCACCATGGTGGATATGATGGTAATGATGTTACAATCATCAACAATCACTACGGAGATAGATGGGGGTACAATCACGGGCCAGGAGTTCATTATCGAAAACCAAGCAGAAGGGTGAGTTCGAGCCGAAGGAGAAGCTCCAGCGGTAGTGGTCGTTCGAGTGGTGGACACTCAACCAGAGGACGCTCCGGCGGGGGAAGCAGTTCAGGTGGCGGAAGTCGCTCAAGCGGTGGTGGTCGCTCTGGCGGCGGTCGCTCTGGTGGACGCAGATGATCCAAGTGAGATTTATCTGAGTTAATTTTGCATATCTTGAAGGGATGTCGGCACTCAGTCGATGTATGCCTAAGGTCTCGTCTCGGTATGACGGACTTGGAGTTGGCTTCGCCCCCTACCTGCAGCCACCCGGTCCAGAGGTTGTTCGGCTAACCGTTGGAGAGCCTGGTTTTGATACTCCAAGGGAGATTATCGATACTGCAATCTCTGAGCTAGATGCTGGCAAAACCAAGTACACACGAGGACAGGGTTCGGTAGAACTCTGTCAGGCTGTTGCCGACTATTTGGCTGAACATCAAGACCTCAAAGTCAGCCCTGATGATGTTTTGATTACGCCTGGTGCAAAGCAGGCTTTGCTGTACTCATTCATGATTTCAACAATGCCAGGCGATGAGGCAATATTGCTAGCACCCGCTTGGGCAAGTTACGAGCCTATGTTGCAATTCATCGGCGCTGTACCGGTTCACGTCTCTGTAAAGCCGGATGATTACCATCCAGATATTGATGCGATTCGCGCCGCAGTAACAGACAAAACCACGATGATTCTGATTAATTCTCCATGCAATCCAACCGGTGCGGTTTACACTCCTGAAGAAATTGAAGCGATTGTAGAAATTGCAGTCGAGCATGACCTTTGGATTGTCTCTGACGAAATTTACGCTCGGCTGAATTGGATGGATTACCCACACGTATCACCAGCCTCAATCGAAGGTGGAGCTGAACGCACACTGATCGTAAACGGCTGGTCAAAGTCTTGGGCCATGACCGGAATGAGAGTTGGATTCCTAACTGGCCCTAGTGATGCAATAAAGGCGGCCATCAAATCTCAGGCAAATTCGGCTTCCCACATTCCTACCTTCATGATGGAAGCCGCACGTGTTGCTTTGTCTTGTGATGATGCGGTTGATAGTTTCAATGAGGAATACAAGAAGCGCCGTGAAATCATGATTCAAGGGTTGTCTGAAATCCCTGGATTAAGAGTTGGAGAGTGTGAAGGAGCATTCTATGCATACGTCGATATCACCGGGACTGGAATGACTGATATCGAATTCGCAGATGGAGCATTAGAGGCCGGAGTTCAGTTGATTCCAGCCAGCTTAATCACCGGTGGCGAAGGCTTCGTACGCATTTCTTATGCTGCGGATGAAGACAAAATTATCGAAGGTATCAGGCGACTGAAGGCTTGGCTTTCTTGAGAATAATTGAAATCAAAACCTGCACCGAACTAGGTTACTCAGGTGGTTCGATGACTGGCTCTCATGGTATGCACGTCTATGTTGACTACAATGGATATCATAGAAATGGAGTCCATGATGGTGCTTGGATGCTAGAGAAGATGATTGCCGCTGCCAATGCGGCAAATGTCCGAATTGTCCACTCATATGTTGAGGAATTTGATGGTGTAGTTTCTCCTACGGGATTCGCTGCCATGGTGTTACTTGATGAGAGTCACATCAGTGCTCACTGCTACTACGACAAGGGTTGGCTTGCGGTTGATGCATTCACCTGCGGAGGCGCTGATCCGAATGGAATTGCCGACGACCTCGATGAAGCATTGAGGTCGACAATGGATGATTTGGTATTGATTCGTCGTGAAGAAGTCGAGCGATTTCTTCACGAAGATCTCGAGAAGACATGAGGTGAAATGATGGCGATTCGAGATTTCATCAAGCGCCATTACCACCACTTCAACGCTGGCGCTCTTGCCGATTGTGCTGAATCATTGAATGAGTTTCTGGAAAACGATGGGCGACTAATCATCACTCTCGCTGGTGCTATGTCAACTGCCGGAATAGGTCGCTCATTGGCTCCTGCAATCCGCGCCCAAAGGATTCATGCTATCTGTTGCACAGGGGCTAATTTGGAAGAAGATCTCTTCCGCTTAGTGGCATCTTCGAGTTACGAAAAAGTCGAAGATTGGCGTGATTTGACCGCTGAATCGGATGCTGATTTAGCAGAACGTGGGATGAATCGGGTGACCGATGTTGCGATTCCAGAAGAGGAAGCAATTCGCTACATAGAGAAGCCATTACT
>CEUK01016408.1_pt1 | contig 16995 bp, 27 predicted proteins | sample 356451 | NCBI WGS metagenome assembly CEUK01 (sample SAMEA2622843, study PRJEB7988) | marine metagenome | isolation source: saline water (ENVO:00002010), including
GTGGAGGTTATAAATAATAATGGCTGATCCAAAGAAAGGTACAGGCAAGAAACCTAAAGGATCAGGACGTAGGCTTTACACTGATGAGAATCCTAAAGATACAGTTAGGATTAAATATGCTACTGTTCAAGATGCTAGAGATACAGTTCGTAAAGTTAAAAATATAAAAAAACCTTTTGCTAGAAAAATACAAATACTTACTGTGCTAGAACAAAGAGCTAAGGTAGCTGGTAAAAAACAACAAGCAGCCATAGCTAAACGTGGTAAAGAAGCCCTAAGAAGGAAGCGTAAAAATGCCTCTTAAAAAATCTCAACGATCTCTAAAGAACTGGACTAAACAAAAATGGCGTACTAAGTCTGGTAAACCTAGTGCTAAAACAGGAGAAAGATATTTACCTGAGAAAGCCATCAAAGCACTTAGCGATAAAGAATATGCAGCTACTACTAGAAAGAAAAGAGAGGATACCAAAAAAGGTAAACAACATTCTAAGCAGCCTAAACGTATTGCTAAAAAGACTAGATCCTATAGGAAGAAAGGATGAGAGAAGAATATAAAAAAGGTGGTAAGTCTAAACGTGATCCTAGATTAGTTAGGGCAGGAGTAAGCGGCTATAACAAACCTAAAAGAACTCCTAACCATAAAACTAAAAGCCATGTAGTTGTTGCTAAGGTAGGAGATAAGGTAAAGACCATACGTTTTGGTCAGCAGGGAGTTAGAGGAGCAGGTAAGAATCCTAAAACAGCAAAAGATAAAGCCAGGAGAAAGTCTTACTATGCTAGGCATAATGCTCAAGATGCCAAACCTTCTAAACTTTCAGCTAGATATTGGGCGCATAAAGTAAAATGGTAGACATATTATAGCTAATGTGGTTATATGCTTATAACTTAGTGGATTCTGCGTAAACTCTAAGTTTTTTTCATGATGATAAGACCAAAAACTTTTGACACCTTAAAGTTTTCAAGGAACATCTTTCCCCTCAGATGTGGTCACAAAGAGGGGATTTAATGACTACTGTTCTCTATCTAATATCCCTAAACACTTGGTATGTATTTGAAACCTTTACAGGTGATTATCAAATAGATGAGTGTCAAAAATTAAAAACCCATATTCAAACTAACTTTGATGTTGAAGCTACTTGTATATCTAGATGGAATGATTTATTACTACAAGATAATAAGCTTTATTAAGTTAGTTTAGCTAATAGGTATCCACTTAAAAAACCAATACAGAAGATAAGTTCCATTAATCTTTATAGGCTTCATTCTTTTTGGTATCAGGGTCATCAGCAATAAACCTACCTTTATTATCTCTAGCTCTTTTTCTTTTATCTTTAATTTCGTCAATGCCTTCAGACACAGTGTTCTTTACTTCTTCAACAACAGCTTCTGCTTTTTCTTTAATGACAGGTTCGGTAAATAATTTTTTAAGCCAACTAAAAAATGACATATATCTCTCCTTTAAGTTAATAGGTGTGGCAGTTGATAAGATTGATGGTTAATGAACCTACATACATTAAGGTCTGTTGCGCCATACTTCATCTTATCTTTTGCATCGATGCTGCCACTCACCGACCAAGGAGATCATCTAGCCATGTACGAACTAGACATCCCGCAACAGCTTTGTTACTCTTTGCGCCCTAAATAAATCCCCTATCTTTTATTAACTAAGAGTTCTAACACGATATGCGAGTTAGGTAGGGGTTTTATTTTTTTCTTTAACTAATAGTTTGTCCCTATACCACTGACTTTTATTAAGGTCTTCTATTCCATTTTTATTAGGGTATCTCCAATCATACTGCATAATTGTTCCCCTCAAAAATCCAATAAACTCTTCTGGAGTTAGCATAGCTTCAATAGCATCTATACACTCAATGGTATCTGTCTTGTAATGGCTAGGATTAATTTTATCCTCTACTATTGAGCCATCAAAAACCTTTGTCACTTTTTCCTCCTTCCGATTACTTGCATTATAAGCTCTATCCCATGCTTCAGGCGGCTCATTATCTATACTTATTTTAATATCTGTTTCAGGAAGATTATCCTGCCACCTACTCATTCTACCTCCAATATTCTTTCAGGATCTTCTTCTAACTGAGAAGTTTCGTCTATCCACTCTTTAGGGATACTATGAGAACTAAACCATCTAAACCCATTAGCTTCAGCCCACTCAGAATGAGTACGCTTGGTTCCATCTTTACGTCTTTTAGCTTGAGGCATAGGAGCTGTAGGTTCAGCAAAAAGAAAGACTAACTCAGTATCTTCAGATAAATACTTCTTAATCCAGGTATATTTACTATACTCAGCATGATCCCAAAACCTTCCTTTAGCTTCTAGTAGGATCTTCTTTCCATCTATATGCCTAATAAAATCAGGGTAATATTTATGATCAACAGTATAATCAAATGTTTCAGAGTGAATACTCCAATCTTTTAATATACTGGTATGAAGAAGATACTCCCAATTAGAATCATATCCTTCCACACTAGATCTATCATTAGGTCTAGGCACTCGTTTTTTTCTATAGCCTTTTTTAAAAGCTATACCATTTCCTCTAGTTTTAGATCTAGATTTATTGGCTGCTTGGCTTTTATTAACTGTTTTAATTTTTTCACCGCCCATTTTTGTGTATAGAAATTAGCTTTCCTTGTAGTGTTATCTACAAAGTAAGGATCTTTTGGCAAGTAGTTAGCCAGCATAGGATCATTAATATCTGCATCATTGTTGGTGTTTCTTACAATCCATGCTTTTAATAAATAATTAGCTGTTCTTCTTAGCTTCTTTGCTTTTTTACCATTCATATATTTCTTCTACTTTAGGTTCTGATTTAACTGTTGCTAGGAATAGTGGGCCTTTAGCATAGTTAAATACTCTAAGGCCTTTACCATCATTAGAATCTTTGTAGCACTCTCTTTTAAACTCACAGTAACCACAGTTCTTGTTAATTTTTTCATTACCTTTTTTACCTTCAGGCTCTGTAGGGAAGCACTTGTCAGGAAGTATTTCACCGTCTAACCAATTCTTTACACTATCAACCATCATAGGTACATCTGGTTTATCAAAGTCATCTGGTTTATAAGTACAAAGCTCTCCGCTTTCTTTATCTATTACTAAGAAATAACTATCATTAGTTTTTTCAGCGTGTTCGTAAGCTGATAGTTGAGAGATGTAGCCAAATGGATCGTCTTCAGTAAGTAATCCTTTACTAAATTTATTAAAAGCAAATTTAGAAGCTGACTTTATATCTACTACTGTGCCATTAATCTTGCAATCTAAGTGACCTTTAATACCATTTATCTGTACTTCTTTTTGTTGATCAGTTACTTTATTGCCTGACAACTTAACTAGGAATACAACTAGACTTTCTAATATATGACCATAAAGAAATTTAAGACTAAGAGAAGGCGAGATAGGTTCATTTTGATTTGGTTTTCTTTTTTCAAACCATAGCTTTCTAAGAGGCTTTCCAATATTAGATACTCTTAACTGAAAACCTGTTTGTGGTTTAGACTTACTCCAATCTCTTAAAGCTTGCTTTACTTCTTCTCCAAACTCTTCAATTAACTCTTCTGATATATCTACCTTACCTAGAGATATACTTTCTAAAGCTTTATTTATATCTTCAATTATATTATTCATTAGTGCGTTTCACTCCAATTAAGACCCACCTTATATTCTCCATCAAGAGGACAGTTCAAGGATAACCTTACTCCTGATTCCCTAATTGCTTTAACTCCAAGATCTCCTACTTCTTCAGCATGGTTCTTATATGCTTCTACTTGCCACTCATCATGAACATTAGCTACTACACTAGCATCCAAGTTTGATATTAACTTACTAAAACAAACTAGTGCTTCTTTCATTACTATTGATCCTGCACTTTGTAGTAATGTATTTAAAGCACTGTATTCGTTTCTTATTATTAATGTCCTGCCATCTAAACCCTTAATTCTTCCTTTTGAAGCTTCTCTTTCAACTCTATTTCTAAGATGCTTGAATGATGGGAGATTAGCGATAAATGATTCTCTAAGCTTCTTACCAGTTCGTTTAGATCCTTTTGCCACTGATCCAAGTTTTTCATCTCCTGCTCCGTAGATGAGTGCATAGATGAAAGTTTTTGCCTGATCTCTAGATTCAAGTCCTGCAAGCTTTTGATTAGCGGTGTGTATGTCTCCATTAATGATTTCATTTGTATACTCCTTATCATTCATATAATGAGCTAACATTCTTAACTCAAGTCCTGATGCGTCTATTCCTACTAACTTATAGTTCTTAGGAACTATCCAACACGCTCTACAATCTGAACCATATACAGAAGAGACACTAGGTACTTGGGCCATGTTTGGCCCTCTATGTGTCATACGTCCTGTAATGGTTCCATTAGGATTAACATAGCCTCTAACTCTATTATCTTTAGGATCTAACTCATCTAGCCAACTTTTAATCTGAGCTATTCTTTTTTGCAGCATTAAATAGTTTGCTAATAGATTAGCTTGTGGGATACCTTCAATCTTAGATAAGATACCTTCATCTACTTTTGGCTGACCTGTAGGCGTAAACTCTTCTGGCTGCCATCCTAAATCTTGTAAGTAGATGCCTATTTGTTTTCTAGAGCCTGGATTAAATTCTTCGATATTAAATCTAACAACCTTATTATTTTGTTTCATAGTTGCAAATTCATGATTAGATAATCGAACACCTTTTCCATCTTTGGTAGTACCAGTTTTAAGAAGAGTACCTTTAGAATTGTACTTAGGAGATATTTCTATTACTTCTGTCTTAGCTTGGAAGTCTTTCTGAATATCGTTTTTATTATTTTCTAGCTCAGAAGTTAGTTTAGAAAGTAGCTGCATACCATGTTGAAAATCAAATAAGAATCCATGATCTCTTTGATTATTTATTAGTACAGCAATCTCATGCTCTAGTTCAATAGACTTAGTAGAAAAGTTTTTTCCTTCAGATTTTAGATGCTGATAGATCTTATAGTTAAGAGATACATCTCTTTCACAATACTCTAGCATCTTAATAGAGAAGGTAGAGTATTCCTCAAAGTCTATCTTTGGGTATTTGAGTTTATATCCCCAGGCTTCAAGGCTATGACCTTCTTCTCTAATGGGATTAAACAGTCTGGATAATACTAAAGTATCTACTAGTTTTTTATTATATAGATCAACGCCAGTAAGTTTCTTAACTACTGGAATATCAAAGCCTAGAATATTGTGACCAATTAACTTGTCTGCTTCTTTTAGCATCTTGAGGCCTTCATGTATTTCTGAAGGGCCATAAGTAAATTGTTCTTCTGTATCAGTATTTAATAAAGATATACACCATATTCTAGTAGCTTTGATATCGTCTGTTTCTATGTCGAAAACATACGACTTCATAGCCTCCACCTTTACCAAGGTATATCATCATGCTCATCTTGACTTTCCTCATACTCAGTAAAAGGATCATCTTCTTTGTCAAGTATCTCAGATAATCTACCTGAGTCTACATTGTATTGTAGATGAGTAGCAATACCTACTTCACCTGTATATCTAGACTTTAGAACTCTAAGCCTAGTCTTCTGAGCTTCATCTTCATCCTGAGACTGTTGATTACGCTCTAATGCAATCACACAATCTGAGATCTGAGCTATACCACCTGATCCTCTTAGATGAGATAAGTTTACTTGTGCGCCATTCTCATGACCTTGATTGCCCTCTAGCCTTCTAAGATGAGATACAAGTAACAGTCCTGCACCTGTCTTCTCTACTATCTTTCTTAGCTCAGTCATAATCTTATCTATGAGTGATCGCTCGTTCTTATCATCAGATGCAGCCACAATCATCTGTAGATGATCTACTACTATCCACTTACAGTTGCATCCTACAATCATGTAATTAATTTTAGATAAGATCTCATCAAAGTTACTAGCTCCAAAGTGGGCATGTATCCATAACCTATCTTGATTATCACCACCTAATACTTTGTTAGATAGCTCTATGTATTTATCTTTACCATAGGCTTCTCGTATATCATCAATGTATAATCTCTGATTAGCCTCGATAGATAAGATACCATCTGCAGTACGCTCCCAGCTCTCCTCTAGCGCAACAATACCTATGTTGTCCTGAGTCTTAGTAAGTAAGTGATACTCTAGCTCTCTTACTACAGAAGACTTACCTAGACCAGTACCACCTGTAAAGGTAACTAACTCTCCTTGTCTCAGACCAATAAGCTTTTTATTAAGTCCCTGCCAAGGATAGGGTACAGAGGGCTTCTGTTCCCTTGTACTAAGACTTGAGATCTTATTTGATAGATTGATAACCCCCGATGGTGTGTAGGTTTGAGCCGCCCAGAAAGCTTTGCTAAACTCAGCCCCCTTACCTGCCTGTAACATTTCATTAGCATCTTTGTACTCATCTGGAAGTATGACTATCCTAGCCTTACCTGCAATCAAATCAGCTACCTTTCTAGCAGCTTCTTTTGCTTTAGGTTCATTGTCATAACAAATAAATACTTCTTTAAATGAATCAATAAACTCAAGATTAGCTTTGATTTCGTTCAAAGACTGTACGCCATTGTTCACAGATACTGCAGCATACTTGCTTCCTTGCATCTGATAGATAGCCATAGCATCACACTCACCTTCAGTAATAGTAAGTATAGGCCCACCACCTTGTAACAACTGCTGACCAAATAACTTCTTATTATCTGTATCTTTAAGATGTACCCATCTAAAGTCTTTGGTTTCAACCTTGCGAACTTTATAAGATACAATCTCATTGTCCTGGTAGTAGGGATACCAATGTTGTAAAGGATTGCCTTCTGAATCCAATAGACTTTTAACACCATAGAATCTAGCAGTATCAGCAGATAGTCCCCTATCTTTTAATGAATTGAATGAAGCTTTGGATATGTCTAAGTCAGTATTTTTAAGTGTTTGGGTTTTAATATTAGTTACTTTTTCTACTGGCTTAGAAGGTGGGACAGGGGCTTTAGCAGCAAGCCCCATTACATCCTTACCATTTCTCCTGAACTTAGTTGGGTTATCATAATTATTAGCCCAACCTTGGCAAGAGAAACAATAAGAAGATCCATCTTCGTTGAGTCCTGCTGCATCGCTACTATCACAGTCAGGCATAACACAAGGTAATCGTTCTTTTACAAACGCCATAATTAACTCCTCAAGGATTAGAAGTATAAATAATTAATCGGAAGATTCATCAGAATCTGGTTCTTTTTTATCCTCCAACATATCATCAGTAAGAAGAGGTTGAATCTCTTGTATATAGCTAAGTTTAGCTCTACTAAGAGAATCAAACTCATTTTGTAGTACAAGTAATTTGTTTTGATGTTCAACTACTTTAGGCCAAAGAACCTGTGCTGCAGGTGGCATTTTAGCTACAACATAAGTCTTATCTCCAATAGTTAAAGTCTCTTTATTTTCCATACTCTCTCCTTAAAAGTCATCATCATCGGTTTCGTATTCTACTAGGTCAAGAACTTGAACAGCTATGAGTTCTAGTCCTTTATTATCACCAGAAGTCCATTCTTTGTATTTAACTCTAACTTTAGAGCCATTACCTACATTACAATTAAGAGGTTTCCAATTACCTGTATCTTCATCTCTTTCATTGCTTATTAACTTAGGTGCTTCTCTTGTAAATCCTGGCCCTTGAACTTTACGCTTTATAATCAAGGTAGGCTGCTCTGATTCATCACCCCAAGATACAGGCTTGTGTTTAACAACAGAAGAACCAAATCCTCTATCAGTAAACTCTTTTGCTTTCTCTTCGCTGACTACAAGATTAACTGAGTATACAGGTTCAAACTTAGTATTAGGATTTGCAATAGAAGCCCACATAGTTAGACCTTCAACAAATCCATATACAGGTTTTTTTGCCTTATCATTTGGCATATTAATGCTCCTTTCTTTTGGGTTAGTAGGAGCTTCTTTATACAAAGGCATATAAGGAAGCTCCCAGATAGAAGCTCTAGAATACTGTACAGTAACTAGAGCTGTCAAGTAGTTTATGATCTGTTAAATTTATCTTCTAAGAAAGCTGGAAACATCTCGAAAATCGTGCTAAAACTGATCTCTTGAGTATCATCTTTAAAGTTCTTTAAAGATTTCTTAGGTTTAAAGTTACTGTTAGGAAAGCTTAGTTCATTACTATCTCCAAACTTTCTATTATGTTTCTTTACAGTAGGGTGGGTTAACACATAATTATAAAAGGACATCTTAACAGTATCATTTGGAATGTCTGTTTGTAGTGTCCAAAACATGTGAACCCATATCTCTTTCTGATCTAATAACTCTATCGTTATCTTCTCATTCTGAGGAAAGTCCATTACAGCATCTAACTGTGCTTTCATAATTGCTCCTTGTTAAAAAAGAAACCCCCTCCAAACTGCAGAGGGGGAATAGGGGGATTAAGCTGCTAATGAAAATGTATTCTTAACAACTTCTATTACTTTATTGGATCTGTCATTTCTAAGGTTAGCCATATTATTAGCTTCAACCTGCTTACCCTTTTTAGATTGAGGGCCATGAGATGACCAATCAGTAAGAGTATTGTAAGCAGCCCAATAATTAGATCCTAATACAGGCTTGTAACGGGTAAGCCATGTTTTTTCAAACATATACATTAGAGCTGTATTACTATATACAGGAGCCTCTAAAGTTAGCTGGCTAGGTACAATACCTGCAAACCCATGTTCATTTCTGTAGTCGGCTACATATTTACAGTTTGCTGCTTTAGCGAACATAAGAAAAGCTTCAGCATCTGTAATGGGTGTATTAGACCACTTGTGCCACAGGTCAACCTCTTGACTAAATATATCTATAGAGCCAGCTATAAGCTTATAACCTTTATCTATATCAAGTCTTTGGTTGTGTCGGTGCTTGTAAAGCATTGATGCTCCAGATACAAAGATCTGATTGTTCTGACAAGCTGACTGATTAGCTCCACAAGATAAACTAACAGGCCAGATACCATTTAAGGAGCTGAGTCCTAAGAAGGTAAGGCAAGCTGTATCTCCACCTGGAGTCTTCATTATCTCATTGGGGAGCGTATGCTTAACAAAACACTTCTCACCATTACCGCCTACCGAAATAACTTCTTCTAAACCATCTAGATTAAGACCAGAGGAGCGAATAACCTCACGTTGATTATCAATCATAGTCCGATAGTTAAGCTGCCTGAGATCAGTTGTGTAGTTTCTGCCATGTATCCCTAACTCAGCTCCATTATCAGTTCTATAAAGAACGTGCTTATTGGAATAGTGAGTTTCATACTCAGTATCTAAATAAGTTAGAGGGCTTCTTGCCACATCAAAGTCAGCATCGCCATAGCCAGTAGGGAATGGATCATTACGATCCAAAGAAATAGTTGTAGTTTTGTTTGGAAAATCAAGAATAATACTACTCATTATTTGTCTCCTAAGTTTTTGCTTTTAAATTTAATGTAAAGCCCTGTAAAGTTTTTCTCTTTATCAAGTACTTTACTTATAGAAATTGAGTGATCAGTAGTAATCTTTCTAGCAAATCGAACACAATTACTCCTAATAGCATTAGTTGCAAGACTAATATCTAATGGACTTGGAAAAGGATTATCGTGCTGTCTATTTTTAAAGACTCTTTCTTTATCTAAAAAGATTGCATCATCTTTTATATTGCTCTCATTAAATAATACTACCAGCATATTTTCTAAATCTTTAGCTACACTTGGTAGATCATTAATAGGAGCATTTTTAACTATTTTTATTTCCATATTGTCTCCTTCATTTGTTCATCTCTAAACTTAGTGTATGTTCTAAGTCCATCATTGGTTAAAAACATTACTGATATATGTTTGTCGTCCACCTCCTTAGTTATATAGCCTGATTTATCTTTATACATATCTCCATAAAACTTACTACTTATAAACTTTTCCCACATCTTTTTAGGTATGTGGTCTGTATCTACTGATCCAAAAAGATCAGATTGTGATGGTGCAGTAGGGGGAATATCTCTTTTAGTTTTATAATATTTCCCTGTCATTTCTTCTCCACCTCGTATGTTTTAAATACTTTTTCATTAGAGTCATACACCCTAATCTCTTCTACCTTTCCATACTCCTGTTTACTATCAGGTCTATAGTACCTATAAGACTGATCTGTATGGTCGTAGAATTGATAGAACCCATCACCTGCATACTCAACCTCGTAATACTTGCCAGTTGCTCTATCATAAACTTCTTTATCAATATGATTGTGAGATGATACATTACTTGACAGTATACTACAAGTAATTAGTAGTAAAACCTGTATACCATTACCCGAACTTTTATTCATATCCTGTACTCCTTTGATTAATTAATAGAAGGGTGCGGTAGATAACAATAACTAATATGCACTATAGACTAGGATAGCTATTGTTTTTGGATAAGGACACTACCGCTTGCCCTTTGGAGTCCTCCTAGCCTATGCTTCTGAGTATCTTTCTGCTAACTCTTCAGCCCTAGAACCTTCATAGTGTTCTATTGCAGAGTCATGCATCTCCCAATACTCTGATATACCAGTAAACTGATCTATCTCATTGAGGTGGTGATAGTCTTTAGTCTCTACCATAAATCCAGGATTATAGTCACCGAATAACCCTGTAATAGGATTAACAAAGCGATAGCCTCGTACACATATTTCAAAGTCTACCTCTGCATCTTCTGGATCTCTGGTAGCTGATACCCATTTAGTTTCATAAGTCCATTCAACCCATACTGTAAAGTCTGCATCAGGTGCTGTCATATTTTGAAAGGCTATCTGAGCTTTCCACTTATCAGGAATAATACTTTTAGAAAGATCTGGTTGAGGCTCCCAAGTAATTAGTTTTTGAAAAGCCTCTTGATTAACTTGCTTTGGTACAGGTAAGTCTCCACTATTCATTACTGTTTCCTCAGTTTACGTTCAAATATTTCACGAATGGCATCTACATCTTCCATATCATTACCATATATTTGCCACTCATGATCTTTAATGGTACTCGTTACCTTGTATCTGTTATTAGGAGCAAACAGTACAAACTTCCTTTCCCAATGATCAATATGCTCATCGGCATGATCAAGCATAATGTCTAGCTCCCAATACATCTGGTAATCTGCATCAGGCCTACCATCATGGTAAGTAGGCTCACCAAACAGATCAATTACATCACAGTAAGGTAGCTCCTTAATAAAACCCAAGGTGCGTTGTTGTCTATTAAAGGCTTCGTTCTTTTCTCGCCACTTGAGATAGAGAGTTACTCCAGGTTCTGATACTTCATATCTCAATACTCGATTACGTACTTGGTTACCATTTGCATCTGTATGTGTATCCATGCTATCTCCTGTTAGCTTTTAGTAAATCATCAAAGGAAGGGGTATACATCTCAATCGTATATCCCATTTCATCTCTTAGCTTTTTAGCTTGAGTAAGATTTAAGGTAGCTCGACTCATAAGTTCGCATACCATTTCTGCTGCTTCATTTATGGGATAAAGTAATTCTTCTCCAAATGTAACCTTACATTGTAAGATTAGTTTTTTGCTATCGTTCATGCGACCTCCTTAGATGATTTACTGAACAGTGGGAAACGAATGTAATTTAAACTAATGAATTCTTCGTTAAGATTGATTGAGACATTATCAGATGACCACAATAGATCGTGGCTCGTTATACTCTCTCTAGAGAAATACCATGCGTTATGAGACTGATACAGTCTTAGACTAGGTACAAACTCTTGTAACAAAGCATTGATTCTTCTCTTGGTAGTGGCTGTTTTCCACTCATCTTCTTCAACGCATTGTTTAGAAAAGATTATCCAAGGCCCAATAATCCTGGCAATATCATTTCCAAATAAGTAAACAGAAGCTGCTTTATTCCCCTTTATTTTTACTTCTGTATTATCTTTGAAGAAAGGCACTCTATTTCTGACTGCCTTATTCATTTCTAAATCAATTTTTCTTAGCATATAAGACTCCTAATGGGGGCATAAAGCCCCCACGATTAAAGGGTTAAAGTAATTAGATTAAGTCGTCAACGAGATCATCAACACTAAAATCATCGGCAAGTTGTTCTGCCATTTCTTTTAGTTTAGCTTCTGCAGCTTCTTGAACTTTATCTTCGAGAGCATCTTTCATCTCTTCTCTGATTCGTTCTTCTACAGAAGTATTACCTTCTAAATAATCATTTACTTTCTCTTCAACATCAATAGATGTTATGGCTTCTTCTGCGATATCACGTATGCTTATAGACATATAGTCTCCTTTGGTTAGTTTAGTAAAGTGTGATTGTGTTGTTGGTAAGGAAAGCAGTAAATCCGTATGTCCTTATCACTTGAATAAAGTTAAGGCCATACAAATACTGCTCGTAAAGATGATTACTATTACCAATCAGCTTAGTCGCTGTCTGGAATAAACCACCTGTGTTCGTTTCATACTTCCAATCATAAGAAAAATCTTCTGCTGCAAAGTAACCTACCTGCCTCTCAAGCAAATGCTCTGCCTTGATTACAAGCTGATTACCTGCAATATGATTCTTCCAATGATCGAAAGACCCGACAGTATCGGCAACGTCCTTGGGCTGATGCCCTTTCATTGCCCTAGCTCCTGCCACATGAGCCTCTCTCAGGACTCGCTGAATATCTTGCATATTAACTCCCATTAATAGAATGATTGATGCCACCTTATAGGTAGCTCCCCGACTTGACCCTAGCTAAAAAAGTCTTTCTTACGAAGTAAGAACAAGAAAGACTTTTTTAGCTAATCACTAATCTCTCCTAGTTTGCCCTCCGCTTCCGTATTACTTGACAGTTAGTGTACATTACTTGACAGCTTAGTACAACTAATTGTTTGTAGAGGAACATTAACTGTTCCCCATAACTAAAGCAACCAAACTCTAATGCAGGAACATCAGTGTTATAGTTTTCTAATTTAATCTTAAATGTCTCCATAGCTTTTCTCCATAAGTTATTGATTCAACTAATGATTCTGATTCTACCCTTACCGCCCTGGCCCTTAGTTTCTCTCTAGGCTTTGGAATAATCTAACTATCTTCCTCGCCTCGACCTCTGGGGGGTTTTTCAAGCAGGCCCTCACAAAAAAGGGGCTGTGAAGAAAAACCCCAACAAACAACACACACCTAGCTACAAGCACTATCTGTGAGATTAATATAGATAGTTAAAAACTAATTAGTCTCCTGGTGATATACGAGATACTAAGTATTTGTTAAGTAGCTTGTAGGTTAAATATATTTATTACTTACTTAGCGTATAAGACCAAGAGACTAATTAGCTTTTAACATTAGCTGTTACTGGAGAATAAAAAAAAGCCTAGATCGCTCTAGGCTTTAAAGAAAGGCTTCAGCTTTACTTAGTAAGTGCGGCTACTAAAGCATTAATAGCTGCTACCACTTCAGGATTAAGCTGCTGATTGCTTGATACCTCTGCAGCGGGAGCTGCTGCTGGAGTTGGCTTTTTAGGCTTAATCTTAGGGGGGTTAGCGAAGAGTGCCTCCATAGGCTGAATAAGATGAGGAAACGCCTTCTTAGCTGCTGTGAGGCTCTTGCACTCTTGGGCTTTATCAAGATCCAAAGTGCAGTATTGCTTCTGCTCCTCTTTGTATTCCTTAACCATAACGTCAAAGCCAGCTCTCATGACTTTGTGATAAAGCGGCCCAGAAGCCTCTTCCGTAGTAATGAGACTAGCAAGCGTATAACAAAGACGATATCTCTGAGCTTGGGAAAGGACTGTAAGGTATTGAACTTGTGGTTTTGCTTTTGGCATATCTAAAACTCCATTTATGAATTTACAAGAGATCTTGTGACCCCTCGCCTTCAGCGACCACTCCGTGGCTTGGGGGTTACAATCTCGAAGGAAATTCGTAAATGGTTTAGTTTTAGTAATGCTAAATGCGGAACCTACAAGTTCTGCCTTATGGGCCTTTTTCAAGCTCATAGATATCAAGCAAATGGTATACGCTTGTGACGGCTCGTTAATACGCAAGATGCTGATATATAAGCTTTATCTCAGAGGCATTAGTGCTGCATAAATAGTTATGGTTAAGGAATTCAAAGTGTCAATGAGACTAATTAATTTGGATATAGAGAAAGCCCATTAGTGCAATCACAGTAGCTAAGAAGCTACCTCATTGTTTTAGACTGTGGAGGGAGTCTTCCGAATAAGAGTAAGCCTAAAAAGATAGGTTCAGCTTTATAAAGAGGATCAAGTGATCTGCTGATTAATTCTGAAGTGTTAGTCTCATTAATACGAGTAGACTCAATTAGTAATTAAAGCTGAAACTTTATAAGCCTAGAGCGTTCTAGAGCTGCTAGTTTGTTCGGAAGTAACGATTCTCAAACGAAGTAGATCTGGTAGTCCTAGCGTTAATCTAGTTAGTAGAACACTGGTAAGCTGACTATAACGTAACATTAGCGCACTAGGGTAGGTAGGATGCCACCCCCCTAGTAGGGTATATATACTAATTCTCATACATTTCACCAGGAATCTAGTGTCAAGTAGTTTAGGTCGGGTATTCAGAGATATTTAGGTCGGGGTATTTAAGAGAATACTTAAAAGTATCTTTATAGTTCTTTACTGTATATATACAGCCCCCTACGGGCTGTTATTCGATTGTAGTATTGATTTTAGATTTGTCAACCCTTATAGTGCATTTCCATGAAAAAAGAATTAACTACGAAGCAACAAGACTTTCTCAGTCATCTTATAGAATGTAATGGTGATCCTAAAGAAGCTGCTAAGAAAGCAGGATACACAGAGCATTATCAGGTAACAAAAGCACTAAAGACAGAAATAATAGATCTAGCTGAAACAATACTAGCACGTTCTGCTCCACAGGCCGCTTTAAAGATGGTAAACATAATGAATTCTGATGAGCCTATACCTCAAGCTAATATGCGCTTACAGGCAGCTCAATCTATCTTAGATAGGATAGGATTGAGTAAAACAGATAGAATTGATGTAACCCATAAGACTGATCAAGGTCTTTTTATCTTACCTGCAAAGAAGGAGACTGTAATAGATGCAGAGTATCAAGAGGCGTAATGGTAGAGTTCCTTTTGGTTATCAAGAAAATCCAGAAGATAGAACCTTACTAGATCCTATACCTGAACAGCTAGAAGCCCTTGAAGAGATTAAAACAATGGTATCTGAGGGTGTGTTATCTTTACGAGAAGGATCTGCTTGGATTTTACATAAAACAGGCAGAAGTCTTAGCTATCAGGGACTAAAAGATAAAGTAGATGGGATGAATATAACTCATGGCTGATTGGGATGATAATCCTGATTTATACCAAAAAGATGAAAATGGTAATTTTCTGCTTAAAAAAGATGGCACACCTCGTAAAGTAAGAGGAAGGCCTAAAGGTGTTAAAAGTCGTGCTTATCATTTTCATAGTGAAACTAAAGAAAAGATTAGAAAACGTAGAGTTGTCAGAACTAAAGAAAAGAAAATAGAGCAAATAGAAAGAAAACTAAATAAACATAGACAAGCTCTAAAAAAAGCTAAAACTGTTTCTGCACAATTAGATAAAGACAATACTTCTAAAATAATTACAGAAGATGAGTTGTCAAGTATTCCTAAAAGCCTTAAAGATGAGGCTACTACTAATGTTATATTCTCCCCTAATGAAGGCCCACAAACAGAGTTCTTAGCAGCAGGAGAGACAGACGTACTCTATGGTGGAGCAGCAGGAGGAGGGAAGTCCTATGCTATGCTTGTAGATCCATTGCGTTATGCACATAGGGCAGCGCATAGAGCCTTGATTATTAGGCGATCTATGCCAGAACTTAGGGAACTTATTGATAAATCAAGAGAATTATATCCAAAAGCATTTCCAGGCTGTAAATATAGAGAAGTGGAGAAAATGTGGAATTTTCCCTCTGGAGCAAAGATAGAGTTTGGATTCTTAGAAAGAGATGCAGATGTGTATCGTTATCAGGGACAAGCTTATAGTTGGATAGGATTTGATGAGATTACACATTTACCTACAGAGTTTAGCTGGAATTACTTAGCTTCACGACTTAGAACAACAGATTCAGAAATAACCCCTTATATGAGATGTACTGCTAACCCTGGCGGTGTAGGCGCACATTGGGTAAAGAAACGCTATATTGATCCTTGTGTACCTGATACTAGCTTTGAGGGGGCTGATGGTCTAACAAGGAAGTTTATACCTGCTAGATTAGAGGATAATCCTTATTTAGCAGAAGATGGTCGTTATGAACAAATGCTTAAAGCATTACCTGCTACTCAGCGCAAACAATTATTAGAAGGTAATTGGGATGTTAATGAAGGCGCAGCCTTTACAGAGTTTACATTAGAAGAACACGTTATCCCTCCTTTTGAGATACCTATTCATTGGGAAAGACTAAAAGGCATTGACTATGGCTATGCAAGTGAATCTGCTTGTATATGGGCTGCAATAGACCCTAGTGACTCAACATTAATTATATATAGAGAATTATATCGAAAAGGACTAACAGGACAGGACTTAGGATATATGATTACAGAAATGGAAATGCAAGATCCGTTTTCTGTAGCAGGTGTACTTGACACCGCAGCATGGAATAGAACAGGGACTACTGGTCCTACTGTTGGAGAAACACTTGTAAAACAAGGACATAAGCTAAGAAGGGCTGATAAGAATAGAATTCAGGGAAAAATACAGCTACACGAATATCTTAGATTACAACAAACTGGTAGGCCAAGGTTGCAAATATTTAATAATTGTCCTAATCTCATCCGAGAATTACAAAGTATTCCCTTAGATAAGGCGAATCCTGAAGATGTAGATACAAAAGCACAGGATCATGCTTATGATGCTTTAAGGTATTTAATTATGTCTAGACCAAGAGTACATGATCCATTATCTCAACTTAGGGATTTACGACTAGAGCAAGCCTATGCACCTGCAGATAGTGTGTTTGGATATTAAAAATGGCTGAAGAAGAAAATAATTTAACAGCAAATGGATTATATTTT
>CEUK01186447.1_pt1 | contig 16977 bp, 15 predicted proteins | sample 356451 | NCBI WGS metagenome assembly CEUK01 (sample SAMEA2622843, study PRJEB7988) | marine metagenome | isolation source: saline water (ENVO:00002010), including
TAACGTTAATTACTAAATGGCTACAAAAAAAACTAAGCAAAAAAAGCAACACATCTCCAATGATTTTTTTAGCTATTAATATTGGGCGAATGCTTATTTGTGTGTTATTTTTATTGCCAATAATTATTGGCTATGAAGATGCTGATAAATGGTATATATACCATTTTTTCTTTGCTTATTTTTTCTACTTAATTTTAGATCTCTTGAGTACAAAAAAACTAGTTCTTTAATTTTTTAGCAAAATACTTTTTGCATTAAAATAATTGACTAATTTTGGCCGAATTTTAAAGTTCAAGCTTAAGCTATGCTAAATATTACACTTCGAACGTCACTTATAATTATCTCGTTTTTATCGTTTAGTCTTTTCTCTTTTGCAGAGAACATTGTCAATGAGCAACATCCTAATTCAAATCATAAAGATGAAGTTGAAGAAGGAGAATTATATAACCCTGTTCCAGCAATAATGCATCATATTTCTGATTCACATGAATGGCATTTATGGGGTGAAGGTGATGGTTCTGTAACTATACCTCTTCCGATTATTCTATATTCTAATGGTTTACATGTGTTTATGTCTAGTGCATTTCATCATGATGAACACGGTCATAATGTCGTTGAAAGTAAAGGTTCAAAGTTTGTAAATCTTCATGGTAAGATATACCAATTAAATGATGGTGAAACTCATTTAAACATTCAAACAGATTCAGAAACTGGAGAATTAACTTATAATGCTACAAAACCAATTGATATTTCAATTACTAAAAATGTAGCTTCAATGCTAATTGCGCTTGTTTTGCTTTTATTGCTTTTTGGAATTTCTGGGATGAAATCAAAAAAAACAAAAGGAGCTCCAAAAGGGTTGCTTTCTTTTCTTGAACCATTAGTTCTTTTTGTTAGAGATGATATTGTAAAGCCAAATGTTGGAGCAAAATACCAAAAGTTTTTACCCTATTTATTGACTTTGTTTTTCTTTATCTTAATGAATAACTTGTTGGGTCTTTTACCTGGTTCTGCCAATGTTACTGGAAATATTGCAATAACTTTAGTATTGTCTTTCATTACATTAATTGTTACTAATGTTTCAGGGAACAAAGGTTATTGGGGTCATATTTTTAAACCACCAGGTGTTCCTTTAGCTCTTATGCCAATTATGATTCCAATAGAAATTGTTGGGATTTTCACAAAACCTTTTGCATTAATGATTCGACTTTTCGCAAACATTTCTGCTGGACACATTATAATATTAAGTTTAATTTCATTGATTTTCATGGCTCAAAGTGGCTTAGGAGACGGTGGCGCATTTGGTGTTGCTCCAGTTTCTGTGGTCTTTGTTTTGTTCATGTACCTCATTGAAGTATTGGTGGCTTTTTTACAGGCTTATATTTTTACATTGTTAACCTCGCTTTTTATTGGGTTAGCTACAGTAGAACACCACTAACATATTGTTTAACATAAAATAAAAAATAAAATGACAATAACAGGAATAGCAGCAATTGGAGCAGGTTTAGCGGCAATTGGAGCAGGAATTGGAATCGGTAAAATTGGTGGTTCAGCACTAGAAGCAATGGCAAGACAGCCTGAGCACTCTGGAATGATCCAAACAAACATGATTATCGCAGCAGCACTTGTTGAAGGTGTAGCTTTATTTGGTGTTGTTGTTGCTCTTTTACAAGGGTAATCAACTTATCATTAAGTTAAATTATAGGATTAATGCTGCAACGGTTGGTTGCAGCTAATTCTACAAAAAAATTAAGATTATGAACCCGATGGAACTAGTTACTCCGGCAATTGGATTAATGTTTTGGACATGTGTTGTCTTTATCTTATTGTTGATTTTATTAAAAAAGTTTGCTTGGAAACCTATTTTAAAAGCTGTTGACGACAGAAACAATTCAATCGAAGAAGCATTATCTTCAGCAGAGAAGGCTAAAGAAGAAATGGCAGAACTTACCGCTAATAATGAAAAAATATTATCTGATGCAAGGTTAGAAAGAGATGCTCTACTTAAGGAAGCTAGAGATATCAAAGAAAAAATTGTTGGTGAAGCTAAAAATAAAGCAGCTGAAGAAGCTGAAAAAATAATTACTTCAGCAAAAGAGCAAATTACCAATGAAAAAATGAAAGCAATGACTGAATTAAAAAATCAAGTTGCTGATATTTCAATAGAAATGGCTGAAAAAATTGTAAAAGCAGAATTAACAGACGCTAAAAAACAAAAAGAATTAATTGCTAAAGCACTTAAAGCAACAGAATTAAATTAAATGGCACAATCTAAAGTAAGTAATAGATATGCAAAGGCATTGCTAAATTTAGCAATTGAGCAAAAATCATTAGACGCTTGTTTTAACGACATGACATTACTAAATAAATCTTGTATAGAAAACAAAGATTTATCTTTAATGTTAAAAAGCCCTATTGTTAATACTGATAAAAAAATTTCCATTTTAAATCAAATATTTAAAAATAAATTTTCAAAAGTAAGCATGGCTTTTGTTGCTATCATTACCAATAAGAAAAGAGAAAGTTTACTTGCTGATATTTCATCAAGCTTTATTAGTTTATATAAAGCTCACAATAATGTAACTACAGCATCTGTAGTTACTGCTCAACCTATTGACGCTGATCTTAAGAAAGAATTAATAAAGTTTATCAAAAGCGGAGATAAAAACGAAGTAGAATTAGAAGAAATAGTAGATGAAAAGATAATTGGTGGTGCAATTATTCGAATGGGCGACAAACAAATAGATACTAGTGTTATTCGCACAATTAAAGACTTAAAAAAAACATATAACAAAAACCTTTACATAAAGGATTTCTAAAAATCAAAACAATGGCAGAAATTAAACCAGCTGAGGTTTCAGCAATTCTTAGAGAGCAATTATCTGGTTTTAAATCAGAAGCTCAACTAGAAGAAGTTGGAACAGTACTACAAATTGGCGATGGAATCGCTAGAATTTATGGCCTTGGAAGTGTTCAATATGGGGAACTTATTGAATTTGAAAACGGATTACAGGGTATTGCACTTAACCTAGAAGAAGATAATGTTGGGGCTGTACTTCTTGGAGCTTCAAATGAAATTAAAGAGGGTGATACGGTTAAAAGAACTGGTAGAATTGCTTCTGTTAAGGTTGGAGAAAAAATGTTAGGCAGAGTAGTCAATACATTGGGTGAACCAATTGATGGTAAAGGGCCTATTGATGGAGATTTGTTTGAAATGCCTATTGAAAGAAAAGCTCCAGGTGTAATTTACAGACAACCTGTAAACGAACCACTTCAAACTGGTGTTAAAGCAATTGATGCCATGATTCCTGTAGGAAGAGGTCAAAGAGAGTTAGTGATTGGAGATAGACAAACAGGAAAAACAACGGTTTGTATTGATACTATCATTAACCAAAAAGAATTTTACGATAGAGGTGAGCCTGTATTTTGTATTTATGTTGCTATTGGTCAAAAAGGGTCAACAATTGCTGGAATAGTAAATAAACTTGAGGCTGCAGGTGCTATGGACTATACAGTTATTGTTGCTGCTAATGCTTCTGATTCTGCACCAATGCAATTTTACGCACCATTTACTGGAGCTGCTATTGGAGAATATTTTAGAGACACTGGAAGGCCTGCATTAATTATTTTTGATGACTTGTCAAAGCAAGCGGTAGCATATAGAGAGGTTTCCTTATTATTAAGAAGACCTCCGGGAAGAGAAGCTTACCCTGGTGATGTATTCTACTTACACTCAAGGTTATTAGAAAGGGCTGCTAAAATCAATAATTCTGACGAAATAGCAAATCAAATGAATGATTTACCTGAATCTTTAAAAGGTAAAGTTAAAGGCGGTGGATCACTTACTGCATTACCGATTATTGAGACTCAGGCGGGTGATGTATCAGCATACATACCAACAAATGTTATATCAATTACGGATGGGCAAATTTTCTTAGAGTCTAACTTGTTTAATTCAGGTATTCGTCCTGCTATTAATGTTGGTATTTCCGTTTCTAGAGTGGGTGGAAGTGCTCAAATTAAATCTATGAAAAAAGTTTCAGGAACACTAAAACTTGATCAAGCACAATTTCGTGAATTAGAAGCTTTTGCAAAATTTGGATCGGATTTAGACCCAGCTACAATGGCCGTTCTTGAAAAAGGAGCTAGAAACGTTGAAATTCTAAAACAAAATGAAGGGTCTCCTTTAACTGTTGAAGAACAAGTGGCTATTATTTATTGTGGATCAACTGGAATTCTTTCAGATATTCCTGTAAATAAAATTAAAGTTTTTGAAGAAGACTTTTTGCAAGTGATGAAAAATAGTCATCGAGCTGAATTAGATGTGTTAAAGTCTGGCAAACTAACTAGTGAAGTAACTGATGTAATTAGAAAAGTAGTTTCTGATTTATCAGGAAAATATGCTTCATAAATTAAACCCTTATGGCAAACCTTAAAGAAATAAGAACTAGAATAACTTCTGTTGAAGGCACCATGCAGATAACTTCTGCTATGAAAATGGTTTCTGCTTCTAAATTAAAGCGAGCTCAAAATGCTATTGTGCAAATGAGGCCTTTTGCAGAAAAATTCAATGAAATTTTAAGTAATGTTTCTTCAACATTAGAGTCTACAGACCATGCTTTAATGCAAAATAAAGAGGTTAAAAAAGTATTATTGGTTGCTTTGGTCTCAAATAGGGGTTTATGCGGAGGTTTCAACAGTGCTGTAATAAAAAGGATTAAAAATGTTATTGCTGAAAATCCTGATATTAATTACGCCATTCTTCCTGTTGGTAAAAAAGCCATTGATGCGTTTAAAAACTCAAATAATATTTCTGAGAGTCAACATTTTGCTGAAATTAACCCTACTATTTGGGATGATTTAAATTATCAAAAGGCTATTCCTCTTGCTGAAAGTTTAATAGGCAGTTTTGTTTCTGGTGAATACGATCAAATAACAATTGTATATAATTCGTTTAAAAATGCTGCAGTTCAAGATTTAAAAGAAGAACAATTTTTACCTCTTTTAACATCCAATAAAAAAGCAAAATCAGCAAGTATTGATTATATTTTTGAGCCTGGGAGAGAAGAAATTGTAGTTGATTTAATTCCTAACTCCTTAAAAATTAAACTTTACGAAGCAATGCTAGATTCTTTTGCTTCAGAACATGGCGCAAGAATGACTGCTATGCATAAAGCTACTGACAACGCAATTGAAATGAAAAAAGAACTTACATTATTTTATAACAAAGCAAGACAAGCTGCTATTACCAATGAAATTCTTGAAATTGTTGCTGGAGCTGAAGCCTTAGGTGGATAATTTTATTTTTATTTCTTCGATATTTAACCCATGAGTTTCTAAAGCTTGTGGGTTTTTTTTATTTTCACTTTATGTTTTTTTTAAGAAGTTCATTAAAAAATAGAATTTATATTTCGATGATTACAGTTATCTTCTTTTCTATGACAATAATTGTTGTGGCTACTATATTTTATTTTGAGCATCAAAACAACAAATATCACATAGAAAGATTGGATAGAAAAAGGAAAACAATTGCGGCATCTTTGCAATATTTTTTTAAAGACCTCAAGCCTAATGAAACCCGAGATTTTGTCACTAAAGATTTTGATTATAAGATAAATGAAATTTCTGATGTTAATTCTCTTGAAATTAGAGTGTATAATCTAGATGGAGTGCTTTTAATTAGAACCGACTTATTTAACGACTCAATTGAAAAAAGCATGTTTTTAAGAGATGAAACCTTAAATAAGCTTCGAAAAAGTCCCAATGAAAAAATAATAGACGACTTAGGAAACGGCATTATAAACACTTATTCATATGCAAAAAATAAAATAGGTGAAAAAATGGTAATTATAAATATACCCTATAATTCAAAAGAACAAAAATCACAAAATGAAGTGCAGGAGTTTTTAATTACCTTAATTAAAATCTTTATTATTCTTTTTATTGTTGGGGGTGTTATAGCTTATTTTCTATCAAACTACATTACAAAATCGCTTCAGAAAATCGTTTTAAAACTCAAAAATGTTAAACTAAATCAATTAGACGAATCGTTAAATTGGGACAGAGATGATGAAATTGGGGTGCTAGTAGATGCATATAATGGAATGCTTTTAAAGCTTAAAGCGAGTACTGACAAACTTGCTAAAAGCGAAAGAGAGTCTGCTTGGAGAGAAATGGCAAAACAAGTTGCTCACGAAATAAAAAATCCATTAACTCCTATGAAACTAAGTGTTCAGCACCTTGAAAGGTCTATAGAAAAAGACCCTAAACAAAGTGCTAAAAAAATAAAAGATTTTAAATTAAAAATGATTCAGCAAATTGAATTGCTATCAAATATTGCAACTGAATTTTCAATTTTTGCTGAACTTCCAAAAATAAACTTTAAAAAAATAGATTTAATTAAAGTTGTAAATTCAACAATAAACCTTTTTAAAAAAAGTTCTTATGTTTTTAAACTTAATAATAAAAATCATTCCTTAATCATATATGCTGATGAACATCAACTTATTAGAGTATTTAATAATTTAATAAATAACAGTATTCAATCTTTTGAAAAAAATGGAGAGATCAATATTGATATCAATAGAACCTATAATCAAGTTCAAATTAAATTTTATGATAATGGTTGTGGAATTTCAAAAGAACATATTTCTAAAATTTTTGAGCCTAATTTTACTACGAAATCTACAGGAAAAGGCCTTGGTCTGGCAATGGTAAATCAAATAATTAAATCTCATAAGGGTTCCATTGAGCTCTTGTATTCTTCAGCAAAGGGAACTTGTTTTTTAATTACCCTTCCATTAAAAAAAGAAAATGAGCAATAGAATAGAGGGGCTTTTTCTTAAGTCTACAAATTATTCTGAAAATGCAATAATTGTTGATGTTTTGACTGATTTTCATGGGAAAAAATCTTTTTTATTTAAAGGGTTAAAAAACAAAAAAAATTCATTCATTTTTCAGCCTTTTCATGTTATATCGTTTAGCTGTAAATTTAATTCACAAAAAAACATAAACCTTGGGTTTTATCCAGAGCTTAGTTTTCCTGTATATAGTATAATTAGTGACATTAGAAAAACAAGCAATGCTCTATTTTTAACAGAGCTTTTATATAAAACTATTAACAAAAACGAACCTAGTGAAAAACTTTTTTTTCATTTAAAAAAAATAATCCTTTCGTTTGAACATCTTGATTTCAGCTCTTCGTTTTCTGTTTTTTTTATAAAGGAGATTTTACCTTTTATTGGTTTGCAGCCTATTAATAACTTTTCTGAAAAAAATAAATATTTTAACCTTAAAAACGGGAACTTTTCATCAAATTCTGACTCTGTTTATGACCCTTTATTTTCAGATTTTTTGTTCTCAAAACTATTAGGCATGAATATTGATAGTTATAACGTCATGAAATTCGCAAAGCAAGATAGAAAAGCAATTATGTCTATTCTTTTAGACTATTTAAACTATCATGCAAATGTGAATACATCTGATATAAAATCCCTAAAAATTCTTTATTCTCTTTACGATTAATGAAATTATCTAAACTATTATTGTTAATCATATTTTTCTTCATTTTAAATGTGATTAAATCACAGGAAATTCACTTCTCAAATCAACGTGGTTATAGTTTGAATAACAAAAAAATTGTGGTTAAAAGTGAGGCTGGCAAAGTAGATACATTATTAAGTTCAAAAAGTGGAAAAGTTAAGATTGATAATCTTGATAAATTAAGGTCTATTGGGATTAATACGAAAAATAATATTTATATCTATTTTTCAAAAAAAGAAATTATAGATGCAAATTTTAAATTAAAAACTGGTGAGAATGACGGGTTAATTTATACTATTCCTGAAAGCCAGGTTTCTGGAGTTAATGGTTATTCTCTTCCTGCTTTTGAAACAAAAACAAAAAGAAACAGCCATATCCCATTTGGCTTGCAAAATATTTTTCATGAAATAATAAAGGAAAATAACATTTTAAACTCAAATGCATCAACAGGTGCGGAATTATTATTATTGAGCAGTGGGGTCACCATTCAAAAGAGTCAAATTGGTGGGGGGAGCCCTATATTAAGAGGGGTTGAAGCCAATAGAATTCTTCTTGTAATTGATGGGGTAAGAATGAATAATGCGATCTATCGAAGTGGTCATCTTCAAAATAGCCTAACGGTTGACCCTCTAGTTATTTCATCTTGCGATATAATTTATGGGCCTGGAGCCGTCACATATGGAAGTGATGCAATTGGAGGGGTTGTTCATTATAAAACTAAAAATCCTAAATTAAGTCAGTCTGATTCTGTTTCATGGAATACAAATTATTTTTCTAGGTATAACTCTGCTAGTCAGGAAATAAGCAACCATTTTGACATTAATTATGGAAAAAAAAATTGGGCTGTTCTAAATTCCTTTACATATAAAAAGTATGGAAATCAGAAAATGGGAAATAATAGATTGCATGGGTATAATGATTGGGGGTTTCAGCTTTTTAGTGTGGATAGAATAAATGATAATGATTCTGTTTTAATAAACGTTGATCCTTCAATTCAAAAAGGTCTTGGGTATTCACAATTTGATTTTCTACAGAAAATTATTCTTAAATCAGGAAAGGGCTTTTCTGTTAAATTTAACAATCAAATAAGTACAAGTACAGAAATTGCTCGTTTTGATCAACTTAATAATTTAGCTTCATCTGGATTACCTGAATTTAGTCAATGGAGTTATGGACCCCAGAAAAGGCTTCTCAGTTCATTAGATTTTGCATTTAATAAAAATAATTTATTGTTTGATGAATTTAATATTATTGCTTCATATCAAAATATTGAAGAATCTAGAATAACTAGACTATTTCAATCTGATTTTCAGGACGAAAGAGTTGAAAATGTAAATATATATGGGCTTTCGTTAGATGCTGTAAAAAGCCTAAACCACTCATTTAAAGTGTTTTATGGCATTGAAAGCTACCAAAATATTGTAAAAAGTTCTGGACTCAGTAATAATATTAACACTGGTGAGAGTTTCTCTATTCAAACAAGGTATCCAAATGGGGGGGGGCTACAAAATCTTTCTGGAATTTATTCAACTTTAGCCTTTAAAGGTCATTCATTTTCATTATTAGGAGGATTTAGGTATGCCTTTAATTTTCTATCGGCTCAATTTAATAATTCTCTAAATTCTATCCCCTTGCCTTTTAATAATATATCAAATAATACAAATGCATTAAATGGAAATTTAAATCTGAATTATTATCCTCATGCTAATACTCAACTCAACCTAGATATCAGTACTGGATTTAGGGCGCCTAACATTGATGATTTTGGAAAAGTTTTTAAGAAAGATCAATACATAATGGTGCCCAATAACTCAATAAAAGCTGAATATGCATATAATGGATCTATAGGCATATATCAAAATGTTTTTTCTAAGTATAAAAGCATTAATTTAAGTATAAATGGTTCATTTTTTACCACTTTAATAAATGATGTTATTTCTCGTGTAGACCACCAAATAAATGGATTAGATTCTATTTTTTATGATGGTCAAATGTGTAAAATAAGAACTAATACTAATTTTGATAAAGCTTTGATTTATGGGTTTAATTCTTCTATAAAAATTGCTTTTCAAAAAAATTGGGAGCTTTTTACTTGTTTAAGTTATACTAAAGGAACATTGATTAATGAGTTGGTTCCTTTAGGTCATATTCCCCCTATTTTTGGCAGAACTTCTCTAAAGTTTATTACAAAGAAAGGGGTAGGTTCATTTTTCATGCGTTATAATGGTTGGAAAACCATTGAACAATTTGGAGATGGAAATGTAGACAATCCAATTGAAGCAACTCAAGATGGAACACCTTCTTGGCTTACCTATAATATTCAATTTGATTGCCCCATAAGCAATATGTTAAATTGCTCTATTGGCTGTTATAATATAACAGATATACATTATAAAACTTTTTCTTCTGCCATTAGTAGCCCTGGAAGGAACTGGCTTATTTCATTAAATTTATCCTTCTAATTTCACCTCACTTTTATAGTCAAGTGGAGCAACGGGCGAGCTTTTTTTAACTGCTAAAACAACAGTTGTTTGCATTTGGCCTATTTCTTCAATTTGACCTAATTTTTCTTCTAATATTTTTTCAAAGGAGGGAATGTCTCTTGCAACTATTCTAAGCTGGTAATCAAAATTTCCCGTTAATTGCAAACATTCTACAATTTCATCTACTTTAGAAATTTGATCAATAAAATTAACAACTGCGGTACTTTTTTGACGAATTAAAGACAATTGTACTAAAGCAGTAAAACCTAGACCAAGTTTTGTATCATTAACCTTTGCGTGATAGCTTGCTATAACACCTGTTTTTTCCAGTTTTTGAACTCTTCCTAGTGTTGGGGCGGCAGAAAGCCCGACCATTTTGCTCAATTCTATATTAGTTATTTTACTATTTTCTTGAAGAGCCTTGAGAATCTTAAGATCAATTATATCTAATTTCATTATGCGTTAATTTCACAATAAAAGTACGCATTTTTATTAAATCATGAAATATTATTTTGTTTTATGAGTTTAAATAAAACTGGTCTTGAAGGGCTAGCGTCATTAGAAAAATTAGCTATTGATAAATTAAGTAAGTAAATCCCATCGTTTGCTTTTTTAGGAACAGCAATAAATTCTGTTATTGTTCTTAATAAATCTGTTTTTTGAGGATAATCCCAAAAAGACTTATGAGCTAATAGTTGGCCACCATCTTTTTCTCTATCAATAGATGGCTGATCAATAAGCAGGTGTTTAACTCCTGAACTTCTTAAAAAAGTAGCGGCTTCAGGAAGTAAATAAGGCCAGTTTGTGTTATTATACTGCTTATTAAATAAGCTCTTGTAATCTTTTTGAGTTCTTAAAACTACTGCCTCAACTCCAGGTATTAGGACTTTTTCTATTGCGTCTTTATCGATTATATAATCTCCTTTTCTTTGCCAATTAGATTTATTAGATTCTATTTTTCTTGGAGACAATGATATAACTTGAGATAAAAAATGAAACTTTTTAACCACATCATTTACCCGCTGTTTTTCTTTAGAAATATGGCCTACGCATTCTGTATGTGTGGTGTTTCCATGGGGATTTATATATATATCACAAAAATTAACAGCTCCGCCTTGTTTTACACTTCCAATGAAATCATCGCCCATAACTGGGTTAATGCTAATTGGGTTAACATACCAAGCTGTAAAACTATCTTTCACATTTGAAGGCAATGAAATATCAATCGGTGCATTAAAATTCACTTCATAAACATGGTTTTTTAATGTAATTACAGCTTTCATTTATTTAATATAAATAATTCCCTGGTAGCGTATTCTGCTAGTATTAATTTATCTTCATTCATACAAATATAATTACCTGTTCTTTCAATCATCAAATCTGAATTTAATAAATCAAGTTGATTATTAAATGTTTGTTTTTGCTTTTTATTTAAAAAAGAAAGAGCTTGTTGATAGTTAAATCCTTTTTTGGTTCTAAGCCCTACCATAATTAACTCATTAAAGTTATCTAGAGAAGATAATTTTTCTGATTCAAAATAAACTTCATTATTGTTTATGCTTTTAATATAAAAAGTATTATTTGGTTTATTCCACCTTCGTTTTGTTCCGCTATAAGAATGAGCAGATGGGCCAATTCCTAAATATGTTTTTTGTTGCCAATAACTCATGTTGTGATTTGATTGAAAGCCGTCAAGTGCGAAATTAGAAACTTCATATTGAATAATATTTTTTTCATTAAGCGCCTCTACTAGTTCTGTATATTCACTATTAGAGGATTCTTGAGTTAGCGGCTTTAAAAAGCCTTTTTTTAATTGCTTTCCAAAAAAAGTCTTTGGTTCAATGGTTAAATGATATGCAGAAACATGTTGAATAGGTAAGGCTATTAGGTGCTTTAATTCTTCTTTCCATTTTCTTTTGACTTTTTCTGGTGTGCCATATATAAAATCTGCACTTATATTTTTAAAGCCTATTTCATTGGCTAGTTTTATTGAAGTAATCGCTTGATAAGAACTATGATTTCTATTCATCCATTTTAATACTTCATCATTCAATGCTTGTACACCAATGCTAAGCCTGTTAATCCCCATGTTATAAAAAGATTTTAAGTTTTTTTCACTTAAATCTTCTGGGTTTGCTTCTAGGGTTATTTCAACATTATTAGAAATTGTAAATTTCGTTAGTATGGTTTGAAGAATGTTATTTATAAACAAAGGGGCAAGAGTGCTTGGGGTTCCGCCCCCAAAATATATAGTCTGTATAGGCTCATTAACTTCTTTCTTCCGATTATTAAGTTCTTTAATAATCGCTGAAATCATTGGCTTAATATTATTTTTTGATGTAGAAAAATGAAAATCACAATAATGACATGCTTTGCTGCAAAAAGGTATGTGAATGTAAATTCCTGACAATTTAATTAGACTAGATTTGAAACCATTGAAGATTTACAAAGATGAGAATTTGTTCTTAAACGGATTAAAATTATATTGTAAGTTTGCTTAATAGTATTAAAACACCATTTATGATTACTGGAAAAACCAACTTTAAAAACAATATTAACCTTTCAAAGGGATTGTTGAATTCTTATGAAATTGAAGAAATTAATCATGACTTAAAAACAATTGTTTTAAGGAAAAATGGAGAAAAATATTTTTGTAGAATTCTAAAATTAGACCCCTCTACTGGAACAACTACAATGAAAATAAATGGGAATTTAATAGAGTTAAAATTAGAAAAAGAGGTGGAAAAAATGCTTGAAAAAATTGGCATAGACGTCTCTTCTTCCATGAAAGTAAATGAGCTAATCGCACCAATGCCTGGTTTAATTATTGGCATAAACACATCCGTTGGGCAAGAGGTTAAACAAGATGATGCGCTTGTCGTTTTAGAAGCTATGAAAATGGAAAATATTTTAACCTCTCCAATTGATGGGATTGTAAAATCTATTGAAGTTAACATTCAACAGACTGTTGAAAAAAACAGTATTCTTATTAAATTTGAATAATGAGAAAAATTTATAATTGGCATAAAAAATATTTCGCTCGATTTCAAAAAAGTACTGGGCTTAGTTCATATTCTATGGCATGGATATCTTGGTTTAAAGGGTTAGTTATGGGGGGGGTATTGGTTTTATTTTTATCTAACTGCAGTAATAATATTGATCAAAAAAATATTGAGCCTAAAAAACCAATTTCTTTTAAAAAAAATGAAAAAGTCACCACCTATTTATTGGGAGATGTTTCTGTTAAATGGGATGCATTTAAGCACAATTCCAAGGTTCCTGTCGGGGGCAGATTCGAAAACATAGAAGTTACTAATTTCAATGATTCTAGTGATTTATATGGTGCGGTAAATGGAACTGAATTTACTATAGACGTAAATTCTACCAAAACTGGAGATACTTTAAGAGATTATAAAATCTACACTTTCTTTTTCGGAACTATGGTTAATACTGATTTCATTTCAGGTAAAATTTTATCTATAAATAAATACAAAAAGGGGAAGGCTTCTATTAAAATGAATGGACTTTCTAAGGAAATTGATTTTGACTGGGATATTGGGAAAAACCACCGGTTTATTCTTAAAACATCCATAAATGTTTTTGATTGGAACGCAAACAATTCTTTAAATTCACTTAATGAGGTTTGTCTTGAAAAACATACAGGACCTGATGGAGTTAATGTTCTTTGGCCCAATGTTGACATTACAGTAATCGCTAATTTAAAACCTATAGATTAAGGTTTTTTGTAACATATTTTCCTACAATATCATATTCAATATTTACTAAACTTCCTTCACTAATTTTGTTGAAATTGGTATTTTCATATGTGTATGGTATTATAGCAACAGAAAATTCCGTATTATTTACATCGACAATAGTTAGGCTAACCCCGTTAATGCAAATTGACCCTTTTTCAACTACTAAGTTTACCACTTTAGTATCACCCGAAAATATATATTTCCAACTGCCTTTTTCTTCTTGAACTTTTTTGCAAAGCGCTGTTCCGTCTACATGACCTTGTACTAAGTGGCCATCAAGTCTATCTCCTACTTTAGTACACCTTTCTAAATTTAATTGACTTCCTATTTTTAAGTTGTTAAAATTAGTTTTATTCATCGTTTCTGATATTGCAGTAACCGTGTGAGTATTATTTTTAACTTCAACAACCGTTAAACATACTCCGTTATGCGCAACACTTTGGTCTATCTTAAGTTCATTAGAAATACCAGACTTAAACGTTAAGTGAACATTAGTTTTATCAGGTTTTATCTTCACTAGTTCACCAATACATTCTATAATTCCTGTAAACATTTTATTATTAATTATTTTCAACTTTATGATTTATTAAATGTACGAACCCATTTAACAATACTGGCTCAAGACCTGAAAGTCGAATTGTGTTTATTGTACAATGAAAGTAATAAACCCCTGAAGGCGTTAGTTCGTCTGTTAAATAGTTTTTACCATCCCATTGAAAAAATGGATCTGAAGATTCGAAAACTTTATTTCCCCAGCGATTAAAAATTTCAAGTCTAACTGACTCTATGTATTTAATTGGAAACAGTGCTTGAAAATAATCATTATTAAAATCTTGATTAGGAGTAAAAATGTTAGGGAAATCATATTCTGGACAATTATCAAAACAAACCGTATCACTAGGAATACTTTCGTTATTATACTGTATAGAATCAACGGCTGTAACATAATAACAGCCCGAAACTGAATTTAAACCATTGAAAGAATATTGATGTTGAAATGTGGTGTCAAAAACATTACTAAAAGTTTTAATCAAGCTAAAAGAACTATCTAAAAAAGGTTGAAAATATAAATTATAGGAAACTACATCATCAGCTCCATTATTATTAGGGTTTGTCCAATTAAATGTGTTGTAGCCAAGATCACAGTTTTCAATACTCTGAAAAACTAAATTTCCATTTACATCTATCAAATAAGTACTGTCTATGTTGGTCGTTAAATCTGGTGGGGGCGGTGGTGTAAAGTCAAATGGCACATCGCAAACCCTTTGAGACTTATTAAAAAATGGAGATAAAATTGTAGAATCATCATAATGCCCACTGCTCATAACATAATAACAATATTCTATATTGTTTATTAAATTAGAATCAACATACAGTGGTATTTCAGTAGAGTCAATCAAAATATAATTACCATTAAGTGAAGATGATTTATATATAAAATATATATCATTTATCCAAGGAACGCTTTCGCTCCATGAAAGTTCAATTTCATTATCATTAGGAACAGTATTAACATGGATTGAGCTAGCAGAAGAAGACTCACCAACTAAACTGTCTTGACTATTAAAAGAATAATAAAGTTCCACAGAGTAGTGCCTTGATGATATTGTTGTGTTTATATTTGAATGAATAAAAATTGTGTCGGTGTTTGATAAAAACGTGCTTGACGGGGTTTGGCCAATTAAATTTCCATTAGAATCATTAATTTTATAGTGATATGGGCCTAAATATTGTGTGGTATCCAATTCAATTGGTTTTGACCAAGCAATAGAATCAGACCCAATAATTGGATCTGTTTGCGTTACATTAACATGAGTTAAAACAGGAACTTCTTTTTTTAAAATAGCACAGGCTGTATCTGTAGGGCAACTTTCTAGTTGCCCATAATTATAAAGTGCTGTAACTACATAACAATATTCTACCCCTAATGATAACGCGCCATAATCAAAATAGCTGGTGTCATTAATTCCAATAATTTGTTGAACGGGTACAAAACCTTCATTTACTAAGTCTATTGGCTCACAACAATTATCAATTATATTATTATATGAGCCTATCTTTCTATAAACATTATAACCCTCTGCATTATTACAACTTGGTTTTGACCAGGAAACAAAAATGCCGTTACCTTGAGGTTGAATTGATAGCCCCGAAAGCGCGGGAGGAATGACATTAATATTAAATGATTCATAATCAGAAAATACAGGGTTACCATTATCAGTAAGTGAAACCATAACGGAATAGCTGCCCGATTTAATATGAGAACATGTTGTTTGCCATTGAAAAATACCATTTGCAATCCCAGGAGAAGAAACAGAATTAAATGTTGCAGAGTTGGGGTTCAAGCTTAATGGCAAACCAGATGCTGATAAACTTAAATTATCCATATTTTGATCATTTCCAGAAACTGAAACCGAAATATTTTCACCCGCAATTAAACAAGTGTCATAAATTGGGTCAATTTCTGGTGGGTCGTTTAAACAATTGCTTTGTACAGTAAGCTGTACATCTCTTACAACAAAACCAACTAAAACACCATTTCTCCATTCATATATTTTTAATGCAAAATTATATTCTCCTTGAACCATTGGGTTATTCCAGCAAACTGTACCTGAAAGTGAATCAACTGTAAAATTTCCTCCACCAACTTGATCAGGATAAATATATAAAGTGGGGATAATTAAGGGTGTGGCACCAACTCCTAAGGGGGGGACCAATTCATAGGACAAAGAGTCACCGTCTGGGTCCACCGCCATAGGATTATAGCAATATGGCTTATTAACACAAGCTATTTCGGGACATGGGCATTCTGAAAATTGAACAGAATTATTTCCACCCATTGAGCCTTGTGTGGGGCTAATTATTAACATTGTTTCAACAGAAAAAACAACATCATCGCTATTTCCTCCTGGATAAACATTTAAAATTCCTGCATTTCTATTTGGGTCTTCTATTGTTATTCTATGTGTCCCGGCTGAAGTAAATGTATGTGTCCCAACATAGGTGTTTTTTTGATGGTTAAGCAACATTGGCGTCAACAGAGTTCTTTGAAAAGTGTCTTTCTGAGCAAAAGGAGTTCCTAAATCAAAATCAATAGCTAATTCCTCTCTATCTGTGTTTGTTAATGACCCTAGGTCAGTACATGTTGTAATAGTGAATTGATAGGTTAGCCCCCCTAAATGTATATAAGTTAT
>CEUK01056390.1_pt1 | contig 16935 bp, 16 predicted proteins | sample 356451 | NCBI WGS metagenome assembly CEUK01 (sample SAMEA2622843, study PRJEB7988) | marine metagenome | isolation source: saline water (ENVO:00002010), including
TGATACCTTTAGAAGCAATCAAATAAGAGAAGGAGACATTACAAGAGAGGAGGCTTTAAGATTAGTAGAGAATGAGAATTTACCAAGATATCCAAATATCAAATGGTATTTAGATGCTATAAACTTAGATTTTGAAGAAGTAATAATGACTATTAATAATATCCAACCAATGTATGATTAATGAAAAATATTTGGTATATATCAAAATACGTAAAAACTGAATTTGTGGGGATTAGTGGAGCCCGAGGTTTTTATCTATGTGAGGAATTATCAAAATTAGGATTAAAAACTATAATTTTTTCTTCTTATCCATATAAATATACAAGAAAATTTAAATCAAAAATTACATCTTTAAATAATAATCTCAAATATGTTTTTATAGACTCATATAAATTTAAATATTCAAATTCCTTAAAAAGAATAATAAGTTGGATAGATTTTGAAAAAAAACTTTTATTTCTGAATAAATCAAACCTATCAAAACCAGATCTAATAATAATTTCCAGTTTATCAATATTAACTATCATTAATGGTCTAATTATGAAAAGAAAATATAAATGCAAATTAATATTTGAGATTAGAGATATATGGCCTTTAACACTAACAGAAGAAGGAGGTTTTAGGGATAAAAATATATTTATTTTTATTCTTAAATTAATTGAGTATATAGGTTACAAATACTCAGATCATATTATTGGGACTATGCCAAATTTAGAAAATCATGTAGCAAATATCTTGGGTTTTCCTAAAAAAGTAACTTGCATTCCAATTGGATATAAAAGTTCTTTTACTAAAAAAGATATAAACATTCCAATTTCTATTAAAAATAAAATCCCCAAAAATAAATTTATAGTTGGTTATTTTGGAGGATTAGGTGTATCAAATGCTCTTAATTCATTTTTTAATATTATTTGCAAATTTAATAATCATGGAGCTATACACTTTGTTATTGCTGGGAATGGTGATTTAAGAAAAAAATATATATTACAGACTAAATCTTTGAAAAATATAACTTGGCTTCCTACATTAGAGAAAAAATTTATTTATAAAATTCTTGATCAATGTGATATTTTATACTTCAGTACACATAATTCTAAAATTTGGGAATATGGACAATCTCTTAATAAAATAGTTGATTATATGGCTAGTGGCAAGCCAATAATAGGTTCATATTGCGGATATCCAACTATGATAAATGAAGCAAATTGCGGAGAATATATAAAACCGTATGACGAAGATGCGCTATTTAGAATAATACTGAAATATAAAAATATGACTAAAAATAAAAGAGAAAAGATAGGCCTTAGAGGTAAAAAATGGATACTAAAAAATAGATCTTACCAAGATTTAGGCAAAAGCTTAGCTCAAGTTATTCAAAGTTTGAATTAGATGTCTTATATTAAATTTAAAAATCTAATAGACTTTATTTTAGCAATACTTGCTATTATCATTTTTAGTCCTCTTATTTTTTTTATTTCATTTTTAATTAAATTAAAATTAGGTAGTCCTATATTTTTTATTCAAAAAAGACCTGGTTTAAAAGAAAAGGTTTTTTATTTAATTAAGTTTAGAACAATGCATAATAAAAAAGATCAATTTGGAAATCCTTTAGCTGATGATATGAGATTACCGGTTTTTGGGAAATGGCTTAGAGAAACATCTATTGATGAAATTCCTACATTATTTAATGTTCTTAAAGGAGAAATGAGTTTTATTGGACCAAGACCTTTATTAATGGAATATATACCGCTTTATAACGAAGAAGAAAAGAAGAGACATAATGTAAAACCAGGTATTACAGGTCTAGCTCAAATAAATGGAAGAAACCTAATCTCTTGGAAAAAGAAATTTAATTATGATATTTATTATGCAGATAATTTATCATTTGGTCTTGACTTGAAAATTTTTTTTATTACTATTTTAAAAGTTATAAAAAAAGAAGGTATCAATTCAAAATATAATAAGCCTGTTAAGCCTTTTAAAGGTAATAATAATTAGATAAATTTTGGAAAAACTTCTTATTCTTGGTTGTGGCGGTCATGGCAGGGTTATTGCTGACATAGTAGAAAAAAATAATCACTACAGTAGTATCTTCTTTTTAGATAATAAAATTGAGTCATCAAATAAATTTAAAACCAATTTCAATAAAAATATTATTGGAGATATTTCAATAGATAATTTAAGAAAGTTTTCAAATGAATTTTCTCATGCTTTTGTCGGCATTGGAGATAACAAAGTTCGTATTAAATGGTTAGAAGAACTTCAAAAAATAGGTTATATCATTCCAAATATTATTGACCCATCTGCACAAATTTCTCGTTATGTGGATCTTGGAAAAGGTTGTTTTATAAATACAAATGTAGTTATTCAATGTAATACTAAAATAGATTCAGGATGTATAGTAAATACCTCATCATCTATTGATCACGATACATTAATTAAGAAAGGTGCTCACATTTCACCTGGCGTAAATATTGCAGGTAATGTAAAGATTGGAGAAAATACATGGATAGGCTTAGGTACAAAAATAATACAAAACATTAATATAGGAGATAATGTTATTGTTGGTGCAGGATCTCTAGTTTTGAAAAACATTCCAAATAATTCTAAAGCTTATGGTGTTCCTTCAAAATTAAATAAAGATATATAAATGAAATTACAAAAATGGCCTTTTTATGAAAAAGATGAACTTGATGCTGTATACAAAGTTCTTGAATCTGGTTGCGTCAACTATTGGACTGGAAAAATCTCAAAGAAATTTGAAAAAGAATTTGCAGAATATATCGGATGCAAATATGCGTTAGCTTTAGCTAATGGATCGTTAGCTCTATCATGTGCATACTTAGCCATTGGGATTAAAAAGGGAGATGAAATAATTACAACTCCAAGATCTTTTGTCGCCACTGCAAGTAGTGCTTCTTTATTAGGTGGAAAACTAGTTTTTGCGGATGTTGATTTTAATTCAGGAAATATAACTGCTGAGAGTATCAAACCTTTAATTACTAAGAAAACAAAAGCCATAGTAATAGTTCATTTTGCTGGTTGGCCTGCTGAAATTTCAAAGATATCTAGTCTCGCTAAAAAATATAATATTCCCTTAATAGAGGACTGTTCACAAGCTCATGGAGCTGAGATTAATATTGATGGTAAATATCTTTCAGTAGGTCAATTTGGAGATATTAATACTTGGAGTTTTTGTCAAGATAAAATAATCTCTACTGGAGGCGAAGGAGGCATGATAACAACAAATAATAAAGAATATTATGAAAAAATTTGGTCATTTAAAGATCACGGTAAATCTTTCACGAAATTACAGAAAAAAAATGGATCAGTTGAATATAGATTTGTCCATGATTCTCTAGGCTCCAATTTCAGGATAACTGAGATGCAAAGTGCTATTGGAAGAATTCAATTAAAAAAATTAAAATCCTGGAGAGGAATAAGAACAAAGAATGCAAATATCATTTCGGAAATACTTAAGAATAATAGTTTAGTTCGTATACCACTTCCAGAAGAGGGATTAATTCATGCATGGTATAAGTTTAATTGCTTTATAAATATGAATAATCTAAAAGATGATTGGGATAGAGAAAAGATTATAAAATCTATCAGATCTAAAGGAATTCCTGCATTTCAAGGTTCTTGTAGTGAGTTGTATTTAGAAAAATGTTTTTCAAATAAATCAGATATTAATTATGAAGTATTACCAATAGCTAGAGAATTAGGTATGACAAATCTTACTTTTTTATTGCATCCTACTATTCATGAAAATGAGATGATTTTCTATGCTGAGAATATTGATAAAGTTTTAAAGCAGGCAATTAAATAACTGATTAATTCCTTACTCCTCTCTTTATCTCTACCTTTTTAATGGAAGTTGAATTTCTGAACCTATTTTTGAGGATCGATAAGATGCTATCAATAACTCTAAACTCTTTAATCCATCTTCTCCAGAACAAACTGGTTCTGAGTCTCCCATTAAAGAATTCAACATATTTTCATAATAAGCCTGATGACCAAAACCATAAACACTTGATGTCTCGTAACATGACCCTTGAACTAACTCATCATCTTCAGAAGTATCTGAAAAATGCCATTCTTCAATCTTATTGACGGCCTTTCCTCCAATCTTTACAGTACCCTTATCTCCAAGAATAGTTATAGAGCCTTCAATATTGTGCGGATAAGTAATCATCGTCACAGCCATTGTTCCGAGTGCTCCATTTTTCCATCTTATTTTTAAGACAGCAGTATCTTCCGCTTCTATATTTCTAGCTATTGTAGCAGTAGAGGCATTTATACTTTCTACAGGTCCAATCATCCAATCTAGTAAATCAACATAATGACTAGCTTGATTCATCAGAGCGCCACCATCCATAGCCAATGTGCCTCTCCACTTATCTTGATCATAATAACTTTGAGGTCTCTGCCAAAATACATTCACTACTACTAATCCTATTTTTCCAAATCTCTTTCTTCTAATTTGTTTTTTTACTAGTGCAATAGTTTTATTAAAGCGATTTTGTTTAACAACAAAAAGTTTTACATTATTTTTCTTACAGACATCTAACATCTTAACTCCTTCTTCCCAAGAGGTGGCCATTGGTTTTTCAGTACAAATATTAATGCCTAATTTTGCTCCCATAATTGTATGTTTTGGATGCAATCCACTTGGTGTAGTGAGAACAATCAAATCCACCTTCAAATCCCTATCATCAATGGCCTTAAAAAGTTCTTCATCGTAATCAAATTCTTTAATATCAGATGATTTAATTGAGAACTCTTTTTGACAACTTTCAATTGTATTTCTTGCATCAATTAGCCTATCAAGTTCGTTATCACAAATTGCTACTAATTCGCATTTATTGTGATGAATAAATATTGATCTAATATGATTTTTTGAAATTCTACCACAACCAATAATAGCAATTTTAATTTTTTCATTATTAAATTTCATATTGATAATTAATTATATTATTCAAATATATTATCAATCTATAAAATCGTAAAGTTCAAATTATTTTTAAATATAACTAAGTTTTCATCAATAAATATTTATTCCCTTAAAAAATATTTTTAAAATTGATCTAATTTTATTGAGTATATAAATAAATTTTGAAAAATTTTTAAAAGATTTATGAGATTTACTTTTGGAACTTATTAATTTGTTTAATTCTAAAGTAGTAATTCCAAGTTTCTTAGCTATATAATCCTTTTCAAAATCTAATTTTTTTTGTTCATATAATGGTAATTCTAATAACTCTAAAGCTTTTTTTCTGGTCAATTGATTAGAATTTATTAAACTGGAAAAATGTGGGAGACGTTTGTCAAATCCATATTTCTCAGGCAAATAATAATTTTGATAAAAAGATGTAAATATAGATTCCCCATGTTTTCTTTCATAAGGCTTAAAGTCTATTTTTTCAGATAACTCTTTTAATGCTTTACTTTTATTATATTGCATATAGTTAAGAAGTCTTATGACTCTAATCCTTTTTATAAATGGATACCAAAAATAATATTGAAATAAATTTGTTGTCTCATAATTTATAAATTTTCTTTTACAAAAAGAATTATAAATATCTTTAAGATTTATAGAGTCAATATTACTCCATAGCCATGATTCAGGGAAGATTCCCTCTGTAGCAGTATTTCCACCAGAGATTATAAACTTAATATTATTTCTTGCTGCGAACTTATATATACTGGTCAGAAAAATATGATCTTGAGGAACATCCTGATTTGAGACCCCAGCTTTTAAATAAGCCAATTGAAGATTTTTCATGTCTTCCCAATTAACCACATGGGTATACAAATCATAATTACAATACTTAACTAATGCTTCAATATTAGAAACTGCTAATTCTGAATTCCATCCAGCATCAATATGAATTACAAGAGGGTTTAGACCTAATTCAAAAGCTTTCAATGCCGCATAAGTACTATCCAATCCTCCACTAAGGCCAAGTATTGAATCATATTTATTTCTCATACCAAATTTTTTTATTTTTTTAACAACTAATTCCAATTTATAATTACCTTCTTTATTATGGAAACAGGTTTTGGAGTACAAATCCGCAAAACTTTTACAATGATTACAAATACCATTTTCATCAAAAATAATATATTTATCGGTTGTATCCATTACACATTTTGAACATCTTTTGTAGAAATTATTATTAAGATCCTTCATCTATTTTGTGGATAATAAATTTTTCAGCTAAAAAAGCTGTTTAATTTGATCATAATCAGGGTATGTTAATAATACCGCCTTATGTGGTCCGTAAAAAGTAAAAAAAGATCCTGCCGCAACAGCACTTGCTCCAGATTCAATTAATTTCCTCATATCTTCAATGCTTGAAACGCCTCCAAGTGAAATTATAGGAATATTTATTTCATTTCTTAAGATAGAAATAATTTCTAAATCAGGTCCATTTAAAAGTCCATCTTTATCAACTGAATTAATTAATAATTCTCCAATACCTAATCCAACGTAAGACTTTATGAATTCAATCCATTTCACATTTAAGTTTCTATTTCTTAAATAACTATAAATTCTTGGTCTCATCAGAAAATCTCTCTTTATATCTATTGATAAAATAATACTTTGACTCCCAAAATTATCTATAATTTCTGATATTAATCGTTGATTTTCTAAAGCTGCCGATTGGATACAAATTTTCTCTACACCTAAAGAAAATATTTTCTTTGCTTGTATCAAGTTTCTAATTCCTCCTCCATAAGTTAATGGCATTAAACATTCACCGCTTATATCTTTAATTAACTTAAAATTAGGTTCTTGACTATTCTTCGAGGCTGTAATATCTAAGAACATAAGTTCATCTACTTCCTTTTCATTAAAAATTTTCACAGCATTAAGAGGATCTCCAACATATCTTGGGTTTTTAAAATTAACAGTTTTAACAAGATATCCATCATTGATAGTCAAAGCTGGTATGACTCTATTTTGAAGCATTATTATAAAAGAAGAAATCTCTGAATTAGTCCTAATCCAAACTTATGACTTCTTTCAGGATGGAATTGAACTCCAAATACATTTTTCTGCTGTATTGCAACGCAGAACTCTTCCCCATAAGAGCACCTAGCAATTTCAATATCTGGATCATCTGGGACTAAGCAATAATTATGAACAAAATAGAACCTATATTTTGAACCAATAGGCAATATCTTATTATTTCTAGATATTATTAATTCATTCCAACCCATATGTGGGTAAGTTTGATTTTTTTTAATAAGATTTTTTAAATGTACAACATCTGAATTCAAAATATTTAATCCAGGTAGTATTCCTTCTTCACTTCTTCTACATAATAAATGCATTCCTAGACAAATTCCTAAAACATAAACTTCTGTTTGATTAATATATTCAACAAGCACATTAGAAATATTATTATTATTTAAATATTCCATTGCAGTATCAAACTTACCTACTCCTGGTATGATTATTTTTTTATAATTTTTTATCTGATTTGCATTAGATATATTTACACCTTCATATCCGAAACGTAATAAAACATTTTCTATAGATCCAAAATTAGATATTCCTGTATTTATAATCCCGATTTTTTTCATTAACAATACTAGTAGTGTAAAATTTTAATCATTTTAATTGAAAATCAAATAATTTTATATTTTTCCATTGCTCTAATTAACTTATTTGCTTCATTATTCCAAGTTACTGCATTTTTTGCATCTTTAATACTTTCCATTAAAACTTCTTTTTTAATTTTTAAAACCTCTTCAATCGCGGGTAATAATTCTTCATATGATAATTTATTAATTGATAAGCCAATACTATATTTTTTTAGATAATAAACCATATCTGGAGATTTACTTGAAATTACTGGTATGCCTGAATATATATACTCAAAGAATTTGTTTGGAAGACAATAAGAATCGTTTATACTTCCATTGACAATATAAGCCAAACCTAAATCAGCAGAGGATATTACTTTAACCATTTCTTGTAAAGGTACTGCTTCATGATAAAAAATATTATTATATTTTTTCTGCGCTAACTTAACATATTCCACAAGATCTCCATAGCCAAGAAAAACAATGCATAAATCTTTATTATCAAGTTTTGAAAATAATTTAATCATCTCTTTAACAGATCTTCCCTCTAAAATTGCACCGACATATATTATGATTTTTTTATTTTTTTTAAGATTAAATTTTCTTCTTAAGTAATCCTTATTTTCCCTAATTGGATAATTAGGAGCGTTAATAATAGTAATAATATTTTTTAATTTATATTTTTTTCTATACCATTTTTCTATTGAAGGAGAAACTACTAATATTAAATCCACATAATAAATATAAAAATATTCAGTCAATTTACCAATCGCTTTTCTAAGAGGAGATAAGCCATATGTTTCAGTCTCAAGTTCATGGCAATCATAAATTATTTTTGCATTAAAAAAGAACTTTAATACTCCAGCTAAAGGTAATAACGATAAAGAATGTATTACTATAATATCAATATTTTTTTTGTTAATTATATTTATAACTCTGAAAATCATTTCAATATATTTAATAAATTGAGAAATGAGTGTATTGGGTAAATTCTTAGTCCATAACTTTAATCTATATAAATTCGCCCCACATTCTAATCTTTCACTTTCTTTGAAGAAATCTTTATAGATTGCAATAATAAAGGTTTCCTTGATTTGATGAAGCTTAGATTGAACTAATACTTGCTTTAATACTCTAGTTTCATTTTCGAAACTAGTAAGTGTTAGGTGACATAAATTATATTGAGCTTGACTTTTAAAATTAATTTGATCTTTTATCCTAGAAATATTTAAAGACAACTTAATTGCTATGAAATACATAAAGAAGGAAGCAATACTATATATAAAAAGAATTTTATTAATTGTAATATCAGGAATTAAAAGCTTTGGTATAACAAAAGATAAAGTCGTTGCAATCAGGAAAAATATTTGCCAGATAAAGTCTAATTTTTGTTTTTCTTTAATTATTAAAATAAGACTTAACGGACTTGATATGAAATTAATACACAATAAGGGTATTAAAACATGAATTAAAAATCCTCCTTCGCTCCATTCCGCGCCAAATATAAAATTAAAAACATAAGGAAATATTAAAGCAAATGGAAGAATAACTAATAATGAAATTTTTAAAAGAATTTCAAAAAAAAGATTTACAACAATTTTTGTTGACTGATTTTGTTTAATTGTATTTGAAACTTTTTCCTTAAAAATATCTTTTATTGTTGATAAAAATATTCCAATTGGGAAACTGAATGCTTTCAATGCGAGTTGATATTGACCCAAAAAAACACTTCCAAATAAATTGCCTATAAATAATACGGGTAAATATGAGGATAAATTATTAACAAAAGTACTAGGCATTGTCCATAAGATGAAACCTCTATTTTTATAAATAGTTAGATATATTTCTTTAATATTCCAAGTGATTAAATTAGGTTTAATAAATTTAATTATTGAAGCAAAAAAATAAATATTTGTTATAAATATTCCTAAAGTAAAAGAAAATATTAATCCTTTATAGGTATAGTTTAAAATCCCAAAAAATATAGTTAAAGATGGAACTAATATTGAAAAAATTAATTTACCTAAACCAAGCACCTTATAAGATCCTTGCTTTATTGAAAAAGATTTAAGGATATTATTTATACCAATCTGCATTGTTACGATTGGTAGCAAATTTACAAATATTGGATAACCTTCCAATCTAAAAAATTCTGAAAACAAAAAATTGATCGGAAGTAAATATATGGCAAATGATAAAGTTATACAAATTAAAAAAGATATCATTAAGCATTTAATAGTATTCTCGTTTTCTTCAACAAAAAATGAATTTTCAAATGATAAAGAAGAAAATGAACCTAATAATAAACTTGAAGTTATAAATAATGAACTAATTCCTAAATCATCTGGAGAATAAATCCTTGCAAAAAATGGAGAAATCGCAACAAGAAATATTTGAGCAAAAGCAAAATTTCCTAAATATTTATAATGACTAGAGTTAAAATTTTTTCTAACTTTTGTAAAAATTTTCATAATATATTTAAATCAATTTTACTTTTTATGTTTCTTAATGGAGCTAATTGCAATAAAGAACACTCCTTTAAAAATATTACTTAAGATATCAAAATAACATATACTTAATATTATGAAAATAGATAAATTAGATGAAACAAATATATCATATTACAATATCTCATCCTAGAAATGATGGGAGGATTTTTAAACGTATTTGTAAACCTCTTGCCGATTATGGGTTAAATATTAATTTATTGGTTTCTGATGGGATGGGGAATGAAAGCAAAAATAATGTAAAGATTTATGACTTTGGGAGAGTTAAAATAAAATTTCTTAATTTCTTTATTTTTCAACTAAAAATCTTATTATTTCTTATAAAAGGGAAATCAATTGTGCATATTCATGAGCCAATATTATTACCAGTCAGTATTTTACTGAGACTTTTAGGAAATAAAGTAATTTTTGACATGCATGAGAATTTAGATCTTCAAATAAAACTTAAGAAATGGATTAAGACAAAATACCTTAAATTATCAATTGCCTTTTTATATAGAAAAATAGAAAATATATTTTTGGGTTTAATAAATGGTATTACTGTACCCCAACCAATAATGATAGAGATGTATAAAAAACAAAATAAAAAAATTATTTCAATTGCAAACTTTTATATGGGTGAGGAGATAATTCATAAAAATTCTTTTATAAAAAATAAAGATTATAAAAAAATCATATATTCAGGGACTGTTTCAAATGAAAGAGGTTTTATAAATATGATTAAAATGATGGAATTTCTCCCCATAGATTATCAATTAAATATTGCTGGAAATGTATCAGAAATTTATAAACAATTAATTCCATATAAATTAAGAAAAAGAATTATTTTACATGGATATCTGAACAATTCAGATTTAAGAAATTTATATATTAATTGTGGGATTGGGTTAATTATGTTTAATAATGTAGGTCAATATTTTATGAGTTATTCATTAAAATTATTCGAGTATATTCATTATGGCTTGTATATAGTTCTGCCAAATTTTGGTGAATGGGTTAAATTTAATAATAAATATAATATAGGAATAAATTTAGATTCTTATAGACCTGAATTATGTGCTGATAAGATTAAAAAAATGAATATTAATTTATTAGAAAAACAATCTCTACATAATTTAAAAATATCTAATAATTTTAATTGGAGAGATGAAATTGAAAAACTTATTAGATTTTACCAAGATATTTATAAAAATAATTAATGACATTATCCTCCTTTAAAAATGTATTTATTTTATCCCCTCATACAGATGACGGCGAATTGGGGGCTGGAGGTACCATTGCAAAATTAAATGAATTAGGTGCGAATATATATTATTTTGCCTTTTCGACTGCTAAAGAATCAGTACCTAAAGGATTTAATAAAAATATTCTTAAAACTGAAGTTATTGAAGCAACAAATATTCTAGGTATACCAAAAGATAATGTATGTCTATATGATTATGAAGTTAGAAAATTAAATTATTTTAGACAAGAGATTTTAGAGAGTTTAATTTATCATCGGGAAAAAATTTATCCGGATTTAGTTCTTATGCCAAACTTGAATGATATTCATCAAGATCATCAAACAATTTCAAATGAAGGATTAAGAGCTTTTAAAAATACGACTATTTTAGGCTATGAATTAATTTGGAATAATCTTAAATTCAATACAACTTCTTATGTTGAACTCGACAAAGAACATCTAGAAAAGAAAATAAATTCTTTAAATCAATATAAATCACAATCACAAAAAAACTATTTTAGTACTGATTTCATTATGTCTTTAGCGAAAACTAGAGGGACACAATTCAATGTAAAATATGCAGAATGTTTCGAGGTAATAAGATGGAAGATTCAATAAATATTTTAGTTACTGGAGCAGGTTCTCCAGGTGGACCTGGAATAATTAAGTGTCTTATTAATCATGAAGATAATTTTAATATTTTCATATGTGATGCAGATGAAGAAGCTTCTGGAAAATATTTAATAGCAAATAAATTCATGAAAATCCCCAAAGCTGATGAACCAGAATTTGTCAGTAAATTATTAAAATTATGCATACGATATAAGATAAATATAATATTGCCACTAGTAACTAAAGAACTATTATTGTTATCTAAAAATAAAGAAATTTTTCATAAGAATGGAATTAAAATAATTGTTTCAGATTTTAAGTCTTTAAATATACTTAACGATAAAGGTTTAATTTATTCTTGGTTACAGGAAAGGAATATAAAAGTACCAAAATTTTTCTTTATAAACAATTCGGAAGATTTATTAAAAAGATTAGATGATATTGGTTTCCCAGAAAATCCATTTGTATTAAAACCAAGAATATCAAATGGAAGTAGAGGAGTTAGGATAATTGATAAAAAAATTGATAAACTAGATCTTTTATTTAATCAAAAACCAAATTCCCTTTATATGAATCTAGATGACTTAATTAAAACAATCGAAAATAAAAATATCCCACCACTTATAATTTCAGAGTTTTTGCCTGGTGAAGAAGTAACAGTTGATACAATAATCAAGGATGATAATTTGGAATTAATTCTTATTAGAACTAGAGATAGAATGAGATCTGGTATTAGTATTAAAGGTAAATTTATTAAAGATAAAAAGATAGAAGATTATATTAAAAATATTATTAAATCATTTAAAGGACTTAATGGCCCAATTGGTTTTCAATTAAAGCGTTCAGTTAAAGACGAGTTTTTATTATTAGAATGTAACCCAAGAATTCAAGGAACAAGTGTGGCATCCTTAGGGTTAGGAATAAATATTCCAGTATCAATTATTAAAAGCACACTAGGAATTAAAACAAAATATAATAAAAAATATTATGGGATTTCTTTCTCAAGATATTATGAACAAATCTATTATCAATCTTGATTATCTTATTAAAGAATATAAAAAAAATAGAGATCTGATTTTTGATTTAGACAATACTATAATTGATGAAAAAATTTATCTATATTCTGCTTATAAAGAAATCGCAAGAAAAGCTGATATTTGTAGATATAAGGAAATATATACATTTTTAAAAAATAATTTTTTAACTAAAGGCAGAGATAATCTTTATCAAAATATGATTTCTAATTTTAAAATTAAAGATTTTGAATTAAAGGATTTTTTATATATTCTTAGGAACCATGTCCTAGATAAAAAGATTATAACTAAATTTTGGTTTAGAAATTTTATTCATAATTTAAATGATATTTTTCCCATTTATATCATCACAAATGGTAATGTAAATCAACAGAAAAATAAAATAAGATTTTTAGAGTTGCCAGATCGATCTTTTATAAAAAAAATAATTTTTGCAGATGAGTTTCAAAAAAAACCATCTCCAGAGTCTTATTTTCAACTTAATAAAAATATAGAGCTTAATAATCCAATATTTGTTGGTGATAATAAAATAGATAGAGACTTTGCAATTAATTTAAATATTGAGTTTATTGACGTAATTAATTTTTCATGAATATAAAATTTCAATATTAAACTTTAAAATTAAGATTTAAATCCATTTTTTAAATTTATATATCCTGGACTTACTAAACCAAATAAGAACCAAAAGGGTGGGAAAACAAGAAAAAAATGAATATTTGAGATCATAAATATTCCAATAAGTTGAATAAATAATTGTGAATTTAAATTATCTAAGTGTCCAAGACAGAAAATAAATCTCTTACGAAATAGTTCAAAAAAAGATAATAAAAATATTGTAGTTCCAAATAATCCTGTATGAGTTAAAAGTGAAAGTATAAAACTATGTTGATAAAGCCCTGATCCAGATCCAACCTTTATTTCTGGGTACCATCCTCCAAAGAAAGGAGAATACATAAACTGCTTTGGAAATTCCTTAATAATATATAATCTTGATGCTATAGGATTAAAATTATTAAAATTTAAATTTATTACTGATTTAAAGCGTGCTGATTTAGTAAATTGCGAAAAAGGAGAGTCTCGAAATAAATTTTCAATCGAAAAAGCATAATTAATAATTAAATTGATTAATTCACATAAACAAATAAAACATAACAGAGATAAAAAAGAAATAAATAAATATTTTAAAAATTTTTTTAATTTTTTTATTGAGTTTATTAAATTATTTCCAATGAAGAAATTTAGCCAATAAAGAATTATTGCTAAAGATCTAGCTTTATTATCTATAAATGAAAGTATTAAAGAAAATGGATATACAATATAGTTCTGATCAAATATTGAATTTGAATTTTTTATTTTAAAAATAATAAATAGAATTATAAAACTAATATATGAATTAACTGACATTCTTTGATAAAGAGGGTCACAACATTTATATGAAATATAGAAAAATATTGCATATATCAAATATGATATTAGTAATATATATAAGTAAGAATAAAAAATTTTATTTAATCTTTTAAAAGAATAATTATTAGATATTAATATTTTTGAAACCAAATTCATTTCAAATCCAATTAGGAACCAATTTATAATGCCATCTTTATAAAGCATTAAACCTATGAAATTTCTAAGATCAGATGTAGCTAATAATAAAATTGACAAGTATATAATAAATAGTAATGTAAAAATATTTTTCCCTACTAAATTTTTTTTTATAAAGTCATTATTAATAAAAAGATAAGCTCCTATACAATGGCAAAACAAATATCCTGATAAGAAATATATTGGGAATTCTAAAGCAAGAGAATCAAAGATAAATTGAATGAATTGAGTAAAAGTTATTAGAAAAATAAACAGAAAAGAATATTTGGTATTAAGGTATGTATCATTTTTATTTAGATTAGTTTGCAACATATTAACAATTACAATTAACTAAAAGTTGAAATTTGATTATCGAAAGGATTATCCATGAAATTAATTTCACATTACTTATTATAAACTATTGAAAGATTCCATTTTATTTTTCTTAAAAATATTATTTCTAGATACTCTTACTTCATATATATAAATTTTTTATCTTTTTAATAGAATCAATTTCCTCTATTAATATTGGATCTTTAGAAATATCTGTATTTGTTATTTGTAGTACTGTATTTATGTTTTTATCTAACATAGATTTTCTAAAATTTAATTAAATCACAAAGATTAATTGATGAAAAGTAATAAATTCTTAATACTGCTAAGAATAAAATTATTCTATTTATTTTTGAAGAAAATGTAATATCTATATTAAACTAATTCAAAATTTTTTCTTTCATAATTTTTTTAATATAGCATTAATTTTGTTCATCATGATCTAGAATAATTATTTAAAATAGTTACTCAAATGAGTGAAAGAAGGACATATGATATTTTAATTTTAGGAGGAGGCATGGTTGGATTATCCTTAGCGCACCAAATAAAAAAAAAAGATAAGAATCTATCAATAAAGATTATAGATAAAGAAGAAAAATTAGGACTACATAATTCAGGTAGGAATAGCGGTGTTTTGCATGCGGGAATATATTATGAGCCTGGAAGTTTAAAAGCTAAAGTTTGCGTTGAAGGTGCTCAAAGATTAAAACAATGGTGTTTAGATGAGAATCTAGATGTTTTAAAATGCGGTAAAGTAATAGTTACGCAAAAAAAAACTCAGAATAATGAGTTAGATAAACTTTTTAAAAGAGCTAAAAAAAACGGGGCTAAAGTAGAATTTATAGACAAAAAAGAATTAAAGAAACATTCTTCCTTAATTTATAATGCGACTGAAAAAGCGCTATGGAGCCCAAATACCTGTGTTGTCGATCCAAAATCTGTATTAAAAAAATTAGGGGAAAAACTATTTGATTTAGGAATTGTTATAGAATTTAATTTAAATAATTTTAAAATAAATGTAGAACAAAATTATATTGAGATTCAAAAAAAAGGAACAGTTGAAAAATTATTTTATGGTCATATATTTAATTGTTGCGGAGTTCATGCAGATGAAATAGCAAGAAAGTTTAATATTTGTGAGGATTTTAAAATACTTCCCTTTAAAGGATTGTATTGGAAGCTTAGATCTAATAATCATTATGATTTCAAAACAAATATTTATCCAGTTCCGGATCTTAATGTCCCTTTTTTAGGCGTTCACATAACACCAAATACTAAAGGAGAAATTTTTTTAGGACCTACAGCAATTCCTGCATTTGGGAAAGAAAATTATTCGGGATTAAAAGGATTCGAACCTCTTTTGACAGTGACATTTTTAAAGGATTTAGGAAAGCAGTGGATTTTAAACAAAAATGGATTTAGAAGATATGCTAGAGAACAAGCACTACAAGGAATTAAACCTATTTTTTTAAAATCAGCTCAATCATTGATCCCCTCCTTAAAAAATGAAGATTTAATAAAAAGTTCTAAAGTTGGTATTAGAGCACAACTATTTGATAAAAAAGAAGGGAATTTAATTCAAGATTTTAAATTGGTTAATTATAAAAATTCAACCCACGTTTTAAATGCCATTTCTCCAGCCTTTACTGCAAGCTTTGCACTAGCAGACCTTATAATTGAAAAGTCACCCTTAAATATCTAGTAGGAAAAATTAGTTATGAATTTAAAAGATAAAAAATTTTTATTAATTGGTGGAGCAGGTTTAATTGGTTCTCACACAGTTGAACATCTACTTAAGGAAGAAGTGAAAGAGGTAATAATTTACGACAATTTCATTAGAGGGCGAGAAGAAAATATTAAAGAAGCCCTAAAAGATAAGAGATGTAGAATATTTGATATTGGGGGGGATATATTACAAAACGATATTTTAGAAGCGGCAATGGAGGGAATTGATGGAGTATTCCACTTTGCAGCTTTATGGTTGCTTCAATGCCATGAATTCCCAAAATCAGCTTTTAAAGTAAATATTGAAGGTACTTTTAATGTATTA
>CEUK01017230.1_pt1 | contig 16885 bp, 16 predicted proteins | sample 356451 | NCBI WGS metagenome assembly CEUK01 (sample SAMEA2622843, study PRJEB7988) | marine metagenome | isolation source: saline water (ENVO:00002010), including
TATTTGAAACCATACGGATTTCTTAATCCCTGCTAGTTTATAACAAAAATTAGCCATTAAATTAGAATGAAATGTGAATGGTATTATTGCGTAAAAGTTGCTTTTTCTTAATAATCTTATCATTCTAAAATACACCAGCAATCTACTTTTTGTACTGTTCAATTCTTCAAAAGAGATTTCCAAATTTTTATATGGTATCCCTTCTGATTCAATTAACGGAATCAAATTACCCGAAGATTTATTCAAAGCCCATATTTCAGAGGAATATTGACTGGTATTATTTAATGATTTGGCCGCATAAAACCCCTGCTTTTCAGCACCACCAAGATCAAAAACAGGTAAAAGAATAAGTATTTTTTTCTTTTCCATTATTAGAATTTATTTAACAACAGATTTATACGCATTTTCCAGGCCTACAATATAGTTTCTAATTTCTTGATTATGAACTGTATATTTAAATTGTGCATTACTCAATTTAATTGCTTCAAGATCATTTTCAATCAGTTCTTTAGATAACTTAGCCATACTTTCCACATTGTTTGTCATGGGAAAAATTTCACTAAGTTCCTCTGATTCAGCACCGCCAAAATCCCAAAAAACCTGAGGAATACCAACTGATGCAATATCATAACCAGCCCAACCACCAGGCAGACTATGATAACCATGCAGCCAGACAAGATCTAAATTTTCACTCAAGGCAGTTTCCAACATTTTCTTCTGGTGACCTCTAAATTTAATTTTATCCTGTAAATCGAGTTGCTTAACATATCTTAAAACGCCTTCTTTTTCAGGATCTCCACTTCCAAAAATATGCAACTCAACATTGTTCAGATGATTAGATAAAATTTGAAAAGAATATATAAAAGAATCTATGGGTTTTGTTCGACCTAATCGGCTGAATAAACCAATTTTTTTGATGTTATTTTTTGGTTTCCGCCACAGTGGCTTGTTATTGGGAATTTTAAAACTTAAAGGAAGGTAGGTGTGTTTATATGATTTAAACTCTTTAAATTCAAATGGAGTATCTTTTTTTGTGAATGCTGAAACAAAATTGAAAGATAATGTCTTTTCAAAACCAGCATAATTATCCACCTTTTGATATACAGAGTTCATAGGATGAATGAAAAGTTTTTTCCTATGACTATCGGTCAGATACTTTTTAATGTATGGGTAATTGTATTCTCCCATCACAGAAATAATATCAAATTGATCAAAAAAGTCAACAACGTTCTTCCAAACATTCGGTAATTGAGTCCCAAACAATTTTCTCTTAATTCGTTGATTTAAATTAGGAGTAAAAGGTTTATTAATATCTTGAAAAAAGTATAATTTCGTCCCAAGTTCTTCATGCTTATGATTATAATAATCAATCCATTGAGAACTATTATTTAAAGGATTTAAGGATATTATCGAAGTTATAAATTCTTTCTTATTTAATGCCGAATCTATTTCATATGTAAACCTCGAAGTCCCTGATTGATAAAATTCTGAAACAACAAGTAAAACATTTATTTTACTCATTTTACAAGCGCCTCTTTATAGCAATCTTCATAAAGTTTACTTAACCCGGATTTTATATCAGTGTCAGGCCTAAAATTAGTAACTGTATGCAATTTATCTGAAGACCCAACCCGCCGTTCAACTTCATAATCATATCTTTTCTTTGGCGATTCAATTAACTTTACATCTGACGAAGATTCCGTCAATTCTTTAATATACTTACCCAATTCGTAAATCGTCAATTCTGTTCCATTAGCAACATTAAAAACCTCAGCACCCTTAGCCATTTCTCCTAACCTGACAGTTGCTTCAATTGTTTCCTCCACAGAAGTAAAATCTCTTGTTTGTTTTCCTGAACCAAAAACCGTAATAGGCTCGCCTTTTAGAGCTTGACTAAAAAATCTGGGAATTACCATTCTAACGTCCTGACGAGCTCCGTAAACATTAAAATATCTTAGAGAAACCGATTCCAGACCTTTTTCTTCATAAACTGCCTTTAAATATATTTCATTATAACGCTTAGCCATTGCATATGAAGTCCGAGGATCAATCATGATGTTTTCATCCACACTCTTTTCAATAGCTGAATGACCATAAACACCACTTGTTGAGGCATAAATTACTTTCTTTATGTTGTTTTTGAGGGCAGCGTTAACAACGTTCCTTGTACCAATAATTTCTGTATCCATTGTTTCAACCGGATTATCAGCAACAATGTCAACACCAAGTATAGCAGCAAGATGATATATATAGTGACAACCTTTAGATATTTCATACACTAGGTCAGCATCTTTAACATCACCATCCACGAACCTTATTTTTTGAAAAACTTCAGGTTCTATTTTATTTCCTCGAAGCAAATTGTCCAAAACAATTACTTCATACCCCTTATTAACCAGATACTTTGTCAAGTGACTTCCTATAAAACCCGCACCACCTGTTATTAACGCTTTCATATACTTAAATTATGCTACAAATATAGACTTTACGAATATAAAAATACTACAAGTAGTACTTAATTCTTCCAAAATCTTGCCTCCAGTGATATTCTGGTCTTGTCCGTTTGAAAATTATATCCTCCACCATGAATCATGTAAGGAGAAAAAACCATAATTTCATTATCATTGATTTCAGGTCGAACCAATACCGGACTTTCACCTTTATAAGATATTACGCAAGGAACAGAATATTTTGTTCCGTTTAACTTTGCTCCATCAGTGGTTCTTTCAATCTCTGATTCCATTGCCAGGTGACTGCCAACGACCAAAGGAAGAGAGCTATCCTGGGAACTACCGCACACCGGAACATAAATGTTAACAGCATTCCTTAATCGATCTATCCATACGTCTCTATGCGGTGGATTATTGTCTTGGAATTTTTGAGGCCTTACTATTCTTAAAAAATAATTATAAATCCCAAGATGCTTTGCCTCTGCTGTAACTTTTTTATTAATAATTTGAGAAACCCTTTCGTTAACTAATTTAAAATCTACAGGGAATGAAGAAACATTCCAACCAGGTTGAATGTCTTTTGCGATATGCAGGTGTATATCATCATTTACATATAAATGATAATTTTCCAATGAAAACTTATCATCAACAGAACCTTCAAATTTGACGACCAATTGTTTAACCATATCTGTTAATCCCAATTGCATATCATTATATAATTCAGGGGGTAAAAATTCCTCCACCGAGAATCCTTTATCTAACCAGGTTAAATCATCAATTAAATTAACATCCTGGTTTACCAAAGTTACAGGTTCACCAACAAAAGTTTCTCCTTCGAGAGCTAAATCAATAGAACTGTTTTCAATTTTATAATTTACGTTTAGTGATTTCATATTTTACATTCGTGTATTGATTGACTGGGCAATTATTAAAAATGGAGTCTAATTTAGTTAATACTTCTATACTTAAACTGGATTCAACAAACTTAATATTATGATGCAATTGCTTGACATCTCTGACATTTGTGATTAAAGAAACAACATTTGAATTTCTAAGGCACCAAAGGTATGAAACTGAAACTATATCCAAATTTTCTTTTTTACAGAAGTCGAGAAGTAACTTAGATTTTTTTATTTTTTCATAGGTTCAATCCCACATTTTATCTCTAAACTCTGGATCATCAACCCTGGATTTATTTGTAGGACCAGAATATTTTCCAGTTAAAACTCCTTGGGCTAAAGGATAATATGTAAAAAGATTTATTCCCTTATTAAGGATAACAGAATTTAATTCCTTTTCTATATTTCGATTATAAAAATTATACGGGTATTGTCCTATGATTGGAGAGGTAACGCCTAATTGTTTTGACAAATGAATATATTCAAGTAATTGTTCAACAGAAAACGCAGAAACTCCCCAGGATTTTATCTTACCTTGTTTTAATAAAATCTCTATTGCTCCTAAACTCTCTATTATTGGTGTTGAAAAATAAAAACGATGAAGAATTAAACAATCAAGATAATCAGTACCTATATTCGTTAAACTACCCTCAACTGTATTTGTTATGTGAGCTGATTTTAATGTATTTGAAGAGTCAAAATAAGGATTGGCAAAAAACACCTTGTTCGAAATAAAGATGTTTTGTCGACCAATTTGATTGACTAGTTTACCTAGAAAAACATCCGAATAACCGTTCTGATAATTGGGAGCCGAATCAAAACTGTTAATTCCAGAATCTTATGCTTTAGTATACAATTTTAATTTTTCAGGCTCATGATTGACATCAATATTAGTCATAAGACCAAGCGTTAAAGCACTAATATCTTTTCCCCTGAATTTAAAAAATGAAATCATTTAGTTTAATGAAAAAAATCCTTGGTTTTTCTTACAATAAAATCTGTTTCTTCTTCTTCAAGTGAATAAAACAAAGGCAGCCTCACAAGGGTATCGGAATATCTGTCCGATTCAATAAGTTCCCTCATTCCATGCTTATCCTGATAAAACATACTCTTGTGTAAGCTCAAATAATGAAAAACCGGATTAATATTAAACTCCCTCATGAAAGATAAATACTGATCTCTCAGATCATTATTTGGAAAAATCATGTAGAACAAATGAGCATTATTAGTACATCCATCAGGAAGTACTGGAAGTTTTAATTTTCCTAAATCTTCTAATTCACGTAATTCATGATAATATTTATTCCAAATAAATTTTCGCTTATTTTGAATTTCCTCCAACTTTTCAAGTTGGGCATATAAAAAAGCAGCAATAACATCCGATGGCAAAAAACTTGAACCGATATCCATCCATCCGTATTTGTTTACTTCTCCCCTGTAAAACTGACTTCGGTTAGTTCCTTTTTCTCTGATTATTTCTGCTCTTTCTATATAATTCTCATCATTAATAACCAACATTCCTCCTTCACCACATATTATATTTTTTGTCTCATGAAAAGAAAATGTTCCCAAATGTCCAAAACTCCCCAAAGGCTTTCCCTTATAGTATGAATCAATTGCCTGAGCTGCATCCTCAACAACAAAAAGATTATGCTTATTAGCGATGTGCATAATTTTTTCCATATCACAGGCCATACCAGAATAATGAACAGGAACAATAACTTTTGTTTTTTCAGTTATTAAATCTTCAATTAAATCCGCATCTAAATTTGGATGATCTTTTTGAGAATCTACAAAAACAATTTTAGCACCTCTTAAAACAAACGCATTAGCAGTAGAAACAAAAGTATAGGATGGCATTATTACTTCATCTCCTTCTTTAATGTTAAGAAGTATAGCGGCCATCTCCAACGCATCTGTGCAACTGGTAGTTAAAAGTACTTTTTTAAATCCATACTTATCTTCAAAAAACTTGTGACACAACTTAGTGTAATTACCGTCACCACAAATTTTTTGTGATAAAACTGCTTTTTCTATATATTTTGTTTCATTTCCAGTAAGAAATGGTTTGTTGAAAGGAATATTCATAGTTTATTGGAAAAGCCAAATTAAATTATTTTAAGGATATATCATCAAAGACCTCATCCAAATTTACTTTGCCTGTTGAATCAAGAGAATTTGTTTGAATTATACCGAAATCATGTAAATTTTCGATCTCTGAATTGTTACTCAAGATACCAGCCAACAAGCTTAAAGCCCCTGATCTGAATACAAGGTTATATACTCCATCTTGTTTTGTATATGGAAAAATAGATTGAGCTAAAATTGGTCCTGCGTCGAGTTCCTCGGTAACAACATGGCATGTCGAACCTAAAAACTTACTCCCTGCATTAATTGCATTATCAACCGTTTGCATTCCAATTGTTCCGGCAAAAGCTGGTAAAATTGAATAATGAACATTTAAAAATTTAGCACTTGTTTCTCTCAGGACTTCATGTGAAATAATTTTATGTACATTAGTGATTACTATATCTGGGTGTAATTCATTAATATAATCAATCAGTTTTTTATTTTCTTCCTGAGTTCTTTTGAAAGAATGATATTTAGAAATTAAATTATTTTCTGTTGCAAAATTTAAAGCCCCACATTGTCTGTCAGCAATAGCACCTATTACTTCAATAGACTTTATTTCTTCTGAAGCATTATCATGGTTTGAAATTTGATGGAGGAACTTAAGGTTTCCTCCATTACCTGAAACAAGAAACAATACTCTCATAATCTGGCGGTAATCAAATTCTTTGATACGTTTTCGTTATTAAAAATAACATCCAAAATAGATATTCCATGATAAAATTCAGGATGAATAATCGAATATTCGGGATAATTTGAATAGGATTTCCATTCAACTTGAATACCTTCTTTTTTAAATAGTGACTCATCCAAATACGATTTAGCTGCAGGACCTGATAAATAAGTATTACCACCCACTTTTTTTATGGCTTCAATCAATCTTTGATTTTTATCCCCTTCCAGATTAAGGTCTTTAGAGTCCACAATTTCAGTATTTATTCCGAGTAATTTGTTTATTGCCTCAATAAATAAAATATTTATTTCACTCAAATAATCTGTTTTGCAATCTAAATATAATGACTCAAATAAATCTTTATGATTCTTAAAACCTACTGATTTCCCATAGTTGGCAACAATCGAATTCCAATGCTTTTTGTTCCATTTTGAGAAAGAGGTTTTTGTTTCACATATTTTCTGATCCATACTCTCTACTCGAACAGGAATTGTCAGCCACTGCAACCCTTGTTTTGAATTGATTTGATTTCTATTTCTCCAGTCATTCTTGGTATATTGAACTTGGTCATAGAGAATAAATGTATCCACAGCATTTATAATATCGAAATACCCTTTCCACGGAATATAATTTGATTGTAGAATAGCTACTTTTTTCATTTAAATTTCTTTCCAGGTTACATTTGGACGAATGAGCCCTTTAATTTTACCCATGAAAGCATTTTCTCGCTTATCTTCAAAAACTTCAAATGAAAGCATTTGTTCACCTGAATAAATTCGCCTCATGGATAATGTAGAAATATGGACATCTATATAATATAAACCCGTATTTAAAAAATCAGAAGGTATTTTACATTCAACCTCAATTCTGTTATCCAGTTTTTTTCTGAACTCTGCACCTGTTCCGAAAATAACAACCTCCTTGCTCGAAACTAAATCAAATGCGATTTGTAACCCTTCAAAATCCTCTTCATTAACCTGAAGAACAAACTTTATGGTTACAGAATCATTAAGCATTGGTTTTGCAGGTAAAATCTTCATTTCAACAAAATCAAACTCAGGAATTGTATATGTAAGTTCACCAGGAACCAATTCAGTAGTTAATTCCTGAGAAGCTTTTTCTAAATACAGGTCAACGATATTATCTGCTGTATCTTGAGCTTTTATAGTCCCATTTTCAATAAGTAAACCCGTTTTACATAAACTCTTGACAGCTATCATATTATGTGACACAAATAAAACAGTTCTTCCACTGTTTTTAGATATATCCTTCATTTTACCTATTGCCTTATTTTGAAAATCAGCATCACCAACGGCAAGAACTTCATCAACAACCAAAATTTCCGGCTCTAAAAACGCCGCAACAGCAAAACCCAGGCGAACTCTCATTCCGGAGGAATATCTTTTAAGTGGAGTATCAATGTACATTGCACATCCTGAAAAATCTACAATTTCATCAAATTTTACTTGAATTTCCTTTTTTGTCATTCCTAAAATAGCTCCATTTAAATAAATGTTTTCACGAGCTGTCATTTCAGGATGCATTCCTGTTCCGACTTCTAATAATGATGCTATTCTCCCACGCGTTTTTACAGAGCCTGTGGTAGGAGAGGTAATTCGTGACAAAACTTTCAGTAGAGTTGATTTTCCTGCACCATTCCTACCAACAATACCTAAAACTTCACCAGAAGCTACTTCGAAATTAATATCTCTTAATGCCCAAACATAATCAGATTTTTTACTCTTGGTTCTATCATTTACAGCGGCTATTTGAGCATAAGGATCTTCCTTACCACGAATTTTATGGTAAAATCGATTTAAATCCTGTACCAAAGAACCTGTTCCAACTTCACCAAGTCGGTACATTTTTGATAAATCTTCAATTTTAATTTGCCAACTCATACCGTATCCATAAATGCCCTTTCAACCTTATTGAAGGTCAAAACTCCAAGGAAAAGAATAATAACACTAAATCCAAAACTAATAGCTAATCCCGTTAAATCTAAAGTACCTGTACCTAAAAAACCATATTTAAAAGTTTCAATTATATATATAACAGGATTTAGATAAGTAAGCCAAAAATGTTCTCCTAATATGCTCTCCAAACTCGATATAGGATAAATAATTGCAGAACCATACATTGCTAACTGTATAATAAATCCCATTAAAAATTGTAAATCTCTGTATTTAGTGGTTAAAGAAGATATAATCAATCCAAAACCAAGACCTAGAAATGCCATTATCAATATTAAAACGGGCAACAAAAAAGCATATGAATTGGGATTAACATTACCTCCTGTAAAAAAATAATATGAATAAAAAATAATAAACAGGAAAAACTGAACACCAAATCTGAGTAAATTCGAAATCACAATGGAAGAAGGCATAACTAAACGTGGGAAATAAACCTTTCCGAAAATGTCTGCATTTTCAATAAATGTCTTTGATGTTTTAAGTACGCATTCAGAAAAATAATTCCACATTGTAATACCAGCCAGATAAAATAAGAACCTTGGGCTCCCGTCAACCTTAATATTTGCAATACTACCAAACACTATTGTAAACATTATTGTCGTCATTAATGGTTGTATGAAAAACCATAAAGGACCTAATATTGTTTGCTTATATATAGATACAAAATCTCTTTTAACAAATAATAAAAGCAGATCTCTATAACTCCAGAACTCTTTAAAATTAATATCAAACAACGCCCTTTTTGAATTGTACGTCTTTAACTCCTGATTCATAGTGCCGGCAAAATTAGACAAATTAACTCAAACTTATATTAGAAACTTTTTTACCATTTTAATTACATGATCGACATCTTTTTCTGCCATTGGAAAATAAAGAGGCAAAAGCAGACTATTGTCAGATATTTTCTCGGTTAATGGCAGATTATAATCGTATTCACCGGAATACGCTTTCTCACGATGACTTGTCATTATTCCCCTTCTCGTTGAAACTCCATTATCGAGAAGTTTTTGCATGAGATCGTTTCTGGAAACTAAAGCATTCTCTTTTAATAGAATCGAAAAACTTTGATAATTAGTTTTTATATCACCTACTTCAATTGGCAGGATAATAGAATCAATATATTGAAAAGCATTAATATATCGCTGCGCTACTTTTCTTCTTTCCGATACAATTAAGTCAAGCTTTTTCAACTGTTCTATTCCAATAGCTGCTTGAATGTCTGTCATTCTATAATTATAACCTATTTCGGGATACTCCTCTATAATTACTTTTTTAGATTCGTGACGAACCCGATCATTGATAGACATCGAATGCTGTCTAAGTGTCTTAAGTCTATTGTAAAAATGCTCTTTTGAAGTAGCTATCATCCCACCATCACCTGTTGTAAGAATTTTTCTTGGGTGAAAAGAAAAACAAACCAAGTCAGAATGACTACCTATTTTTCTTCCCTTATATTCCGATCCTATAGCACAAGCTGCATCTTCAATCAATATAAGCCCCTTTCTTTCACATAATTCCTTAAATGCGTCAATATCAGCAGGCATCCCTATTTGATGAACGATTAAGACAGCTTTTGTTTTAGATGATATTTTTGATTCTACATCTTTAACGTCTAAATTATAATGCTCATTAACCTCCGCAAAAACTGGTTTAGCACCAACATATTTTATACAGTTTGTCGTTGCAATATATGACATTGACGGACATATAACTTCATCTCCTTCATTAACTCCTGCAACAATCATTGAGAGATGTAATGCTGTTGTACAACTTGATAAAGCAACAGCATAATTGGAGCCGACATAATCAGCAAAGACTTTTTCAAATTCTGCAACTTTTGTACCTTGAGTCACCCATCCGGATAAAATAACCTCACTTGCCGCTTCAGCTTCTTCTTTACCCAAATATGGAACTGCTATTGGAACTTTTCTCATTTTATTTTTCCCAATTAATCAACTGTAAATCACCAATTAAATTCTTTTCTTTCATTAATTCTTTATAATATTCAATGGTTTCCTTTAATCCCTCATCAAATGATTTCAAATCTTCCAAAGACAAAACCTCCTTGATTTTTTTGTTATCAACCCAAAGTCTGGGGACATCCGCAGGCCTGTCAGGTAAATAGTTAACTGAAATTTTTTCCAGATTAAGTTTTTTAACTAAGTCTGTAATTAATTTCTTCATTGTAATTTCCACTCCAGTACCAAGATTGTAAGTTTCACCTACTATTCCTTCTTTATTAAGTAATTTACTTAAAATATTGGCTGTATCCTTAACAAAGAAAAAATCTCTGGTAATACTTCCATCACCAAAAATAACAGGATTTTCTCCATAAAGTGCTCTAACTATAGATCTTGGAATAACCTCTCCGCAATCACCTTCATAATGAGCCCTAGGTCCATAATTATTAAAAATTCTTAAAACTGTTGTTTCTAAACCAAAACACTCATTATAAGAATTGGTATAATGTTCCCCTGCAAGTTTACTCGATCCATATACGGTTAATGGATAAGTAGCGTCTGTTTCTTTGATAGGAAAAGATATTGCTCTACCATAAATTTCACTAGTTGAAATATAAAAGAACTTTTTTACTCCGTTCTGTTTTGCTGCTTCAAGTAGATTTAGTGTTCCTTCAGCATTTACCCTATGATTTTCAAATGGCGAATGCAAACTATGACGAACACCTAAACATGCTAAATGATAAATAACTTCAACCCCTTTAGCGGTCTCCATCATTTTGTCTTTATCAAGAATTGAAGCCTCTAAAAAAGAGAATTTATCAAAGCTATTTGCTGTTTTAAGGTTGTCTAACGACCCGTTAGCCAGGTTATCCACACCAATCACTTCATGGCTATCAATCAACAACTTATCAGTTAAATGCGAACCTATAAAACCTGCCGCTCCAGTTACTAAAATTTTCATTTTAAAATAATTTATAATTGTTTTGCGGGGTTCCCAACAACTTTTGAGTCTTTTGATAAAGACTTTATTACATTAGTTCCCATACCAATAAGCGTATTAGCACCTATTGAAACACCGTTAATAATTCTTGATCCGCTTCCTATGTAACAGTTATCCTCAATTGTTGTATTACCTGCTACTGTTACATTGGAACCTATTAAAGTATAGCTACCTATGTTACTGTCATGATGAATTACAGAATTTGGAAGAACACAAACATGATCTCCTATTTCGGAGTTTGACGTAATTACGGCACCAGCCAAAATTAAAACATTTTTACCAATTTTTGCAAAAGGAGAAACAGATGCTGATGGATGAATTAAGGAGATAAACCTGCTTTCATCTTCCATAAAACCAGTTATTATTTGACCTCTAGAAGGGAAACTTGCCGGACTTCCAGGAACAGCCAAAACTTTAGCATTAGGATATTCATCCAATTTATCCCGATCGTAAACAGTAAAGCCGAGTTCATGTTGCCCTTGCTTTTCAATATTATCATCAATGAATCCTATAAATTCATACTGATCTCTCACGCAATCAATCGCTTCTAAACCGTTACCATTGAAAGGGAAAATAAATAATTGATTCACTTATTAGTATGCGTTTACAGCTTTTATAACAGTTGTTACTTGATCATCAGTTAACTCCGCATACATTGGCAATGACACGCAATGCGAAGCTAAATACTCCGAGTTAGGAAAATCACCTTTCTTATGTCCTAATTCTTTGTATGCTTTTTGTAAATGACATGGAATTGGATAATGAAAAGCTGGGTTTACACCATTTGCTTTCAAGTGCTCTACAAAAGCATCTTTATCCTCAACAGTTACAACAAATATGTGATACACCGATTCGGCTCCTTCAACGATAGATTGTATTTTTATCTTAGGGTTTGTAATTCCCTCTTGATATCTTTTAGCAACCGATTGTCTTTTTCCATTCCACTCATCAAGGTATTTTAATTTAATTGAAAGTGAAGCTCCTTCTAAACCTCCCATTCTCATGTTATAACCTAAAATATCATGGTAGTATCTTTCCTCACAACCATGGTTCCTTAACATTGAAATCTTATCCATGTACTCGGCGTTGTTTGAGGTAACTCCACCTCCTTCTCCACAAGCTCCAAGGTTCTTTCCAGGGTAAAAGCTAAAACAGGCCATTTCACCAAATCCACCAACTCTTTTACCTTTGTAATATGCACCTTGAGCTTGAGCTGCATCTTCAATAAAAGGAATGTTATGCTTTTGTGACAATGCTGTTACTGCATCGACATCGAATGGCATTCCATATAAGTGAACGCCAATTATTAATTTAGTTTTTTCTGTAATCTTTGCTTCAATATCAGAAACTGAAATCTCCCATGTATCAGCATCACAATCAACAAAAACCAACTTAGCGCCAACATACGAGACAGCCCAAGCTGTTGCTATAAATGTGTTTGCAGGCAAAATTACTTCATCACCTTCACCAATTCCCAGGGCTGACAAAGCTAAATGCAAAGCATTTGTTCCATTGTTACAGGCTCTGGCTTGCTCTGTCCCACAAAAAGAAGAGAAGTCTGCTTCAAATTGCTGAACGAATGGCCCTCCTGAGAATGCTGTTTTTTCGTATACTTTCTGGAAAGCTTCAAAAACTTCCTCTTTAATTTGATCGTGCTGACCTTTTAAATCTAAGCAATTAATCATTTTTACTTATTTATAATTTTAGCGGGATTACCCACAACTATTGCTCCAGCCGGAACATCTTTAGTTACAACGGCTCCTGCACCTACAAGAGCATTTTCTCCAATTGTTAAGCCCCCTAAAATTGTTGCGCCGGTCCCAATTGAAGCACCCTTTTTAATCAATGTTTCAACCATTGTCCAGTCGTCATCTGTTTGAATTGACCCATCAACATTTGTTGATTTAGGATTCATATCATTAATAAAAGAGACATTATGCCCAATGAAAACATTATCCTCAATAGTAACACCTTCACATACAAAAGTGTGACTTTGAATTTTACAATTCTTCCCGATTTTAACACCTCTTTGAACCTCAACAAAAGTTCCAATTCTGCTTCCGGAATCAATACTACAACCGTAGGCATTTACAAAATCATAAATTTTGACATCTTCACCTACCGAAACATCATTTAAGCTTTGTTTTGGAGAATCAACGTTTAGTGTTTTCATTTCATTAAAACTTCTGACTCATTATTTTGAATTAAAACTTCTGACTCATTATTGTTAATAGACTTTTGTGCAGCTTCAAGTATTTTTACAACAGTAACTCCTAATTCAGCAGACGAAACGGGTGTACCCCCATTTTGAATGCAATTAATAAAATCTAGAGCCATTAAAGAAAGTGCCTCATTATTCTGGATTTTAGGAACATTAATATCACCTGTTCTATAATCTACGAGCATTCTTCTTCTGTCCTCGCTTGTTTTTGCCTCAAAGCCAGTGTCATATATTTTTATCTTTTCAGTAGGCTCATTATCATTATATAAAATCATCTTTTCATCCCCACCAATTAACATTTGTCTGATTTTTACTGGAGAAACCCATGAACAGTTAAAATGAGCAATTAAATTATCTTCAAACTTAAGTGTTAAAAAAGCAATGTTCTCAATACCATTTGGCGTATGAGATACACCAATAGCATCAACAGAAACAGGCACTTTACCAGTTAAGTGCAAACATATCGAAATATCATGAGCTGCTAAATCCCAAAGAACATTTACATCGTGTTGAAATAGTCCCAGATTTATCCTGGTTGAGTCTATGTATTGAAGATTTCCAATAGTTTTCGTATCTACTTTCTTCTTCATAAGCTGAACAGCACCAGTATACAAAAATGTGTGATCAACCATTAACAATAAATCTTTTGATTTCGCTAAACTATATAAATGTTCTGCCTCTTCAACGGAACTGGTTAATGGCTTTTCAACAAGTACATTCTTACCTGCTTCAAGAGCTAATTTCGATAGTGGATAATGGGAATCTACGGGTGTTGCAATAACAATAGCTGATATCGAATCATCATTCAACAGTACTTCATAATCAGAAACAACTTTTAAGTTAGGATATAACTTAGCACATTTTTCGGATAATGACGGATTTTTTTCACAAACATATACTAGTTCACAATTATCAAGAGCATTAAAATTACGAACCAGGTTTTTTCCCCAGTAACCATAACCTACAATTCCTACTTTTACCATAACAATCAAAAAAATATAAAAAAATATAAAACTTGAAATCCCTTATAATAGATGACTTTAATGTATTATCAAAAACATTTTTCAATGTATCAAAAACAACAAGTTACTTTGAGGAACTAAAGTAAAAAATAATCCATTATCAATGATAAAATAAATCAAAAAATAAGTTTTAAATAAGCATAAATTCCAAGTTTAAGGAAACCTGGTTTATTCCTCTATCATTTTATCTAATAAACATTCAAATTTACTGGCATCAATTCGCATATCATCATACAATTCCGGATTTTTGTTTTTTACAGAATCAGCAAACAATACTCCTTGTTTTAGCTTATTATATATACCAAAGATATAGTATGTTAAAACAATATTATTTTTATCACAAATTTCAATAATTTTAGAATTCTCTTTTTGGTATGCAACATTAATTAATCCTGATCCCTGAACACCTATTACAAAATCAGAATTATGCATAAAGTTAATTTGCTCTACAACTGTATAATCCTCAAACTGTATAATATCAAAATCATACTTTTTCAGTGCAGGCAAAATTTCCTCTTCATTAACTATCCTCGCCCACTTTGCATTTTTTCTTGAAATATATATTCTTTTGGGAGTATTTTCATTAGACACAACATTTAATTTGGGTACAAGTTTATTCTTCAAAAAATCATAACTGGCCATAGAAAATGTTTCATGAGAAGGAACGACCAATTTTTCGCAAAGGAAACAATCACCCTCTCCTGTTTCAATTATTTTATCAAAAGGGAAATCAAGAGCAAGCAGCATTTCTTTTTGAAATGAAAAATTCAATTTGTTTATTAAAACATAATCAAAATCATTCCAATCAAAACCTAACTTCTTAAAAGAACCAATTTTAGGAATTAAATCCATGGTCCAATGACCATAATTAGTTGAACATGACAAACTCGATAAAACCAAGACATTACCTTTAAGCAATTTCTTAGGTGGATACTTAAACATCGTTAAAGCGGGATGAATCTTTGGATAATCTCCCAAAATAAAGCTTTTATCTCTTCTATATGTTAAAGGTTCAATAACGTAATTATTTTCAATAATGGTATCATATCCATATACATTTAGATATGTAGAATTATTTAGTTCTACTAAATAAAATGAATTGAAAGTATCTAATATTTTTTTTGATTTCAGATCAGAAAAAGGCTTTGGGTCTGACTCCTCACAATTAAATGGAATGGGTAATTCATCAATTGGAAAAGAAAAGTTGCCTTTTTTTACTTTTGTTGAATCAAGTTCATCTATGTTTTCAATAACTCCCTTTGGACGATACCCCAAAAAGGTTTGTATTTTCCATGGTAATAAATCTGTTATTTTATTTGAAAACATACATTTATAATTTTAATACTTTGAAAAAGTGAGTTAATTTACCATCTAAATTAACAAATCAAAGATATGCCAATGATTTAAATAAAAGCGAAATTAAATATCATAAAAAGCTTATGATAATTAATGTTTTTTTGAATTTAAAATGTGAAAACTGTTAAGATATCGTCAAAAATGATGCCTTTTTGCTAAAGGCCATCCTTGAACTCATGAACAAGTTTTTCAGCTCCCGTATTCAAACTTTTTAAGAAAGATAAATACTCATCTTTTAAGTCCATACCTAAAACTGATTTTATTCTTTTTGCTATCTCAAAAGGATTATCGTAGTCATTTACTAATAGACTATTTTTTAATTTTTGATTGTAATCAAAAATCCCTGAATTATTGGATGCCAGACAAGGAACTCCCAAAGAGATACTTTCCGTAATAACTTGTCCCCATGATTCTGAATAAGAAATATATAAATTGATATCCATACTCCCTAACAAAGACAGAAAATCCTCTCTATTCAAGTCTTCGTGAGCAATAATCCTATCATTTTCTCCCCAATACGAAAACTCATTATTTCCTGCAATATGTATTAATGAATTTTCAATACTTAATGCAGCTGCAATTTGATTATGACGGTTCTTATTATACGATTCATTACTTAAAACACCTATATGAACTTTATCTGAGTCAAGCGATTTAGACGCTATGTTTAATTTATGAGCAAAAGGATGAATCCTGTATATCTTGTCTTTCAGAATATCTTGTAAACATAAATCCAGTCCGGCTTTCATTATAGCAACTCTGTCAATTTTTCCTTCCTTCTTTAATCGAATTATATGATTTAAAGAAATTGTTTCTTTTTCACGACCTACAAACTCACTTAAGCCACCACTAAAAACAGTAGCAACCCTCAGACCATGCTCCTTAGCCATAACAACAACTTTTGTGAAATAAGCAGGAAAACCATTTAAAATAATTGCCTCACCACCTTGATTTTTGAAGTATATGAGTATCTCACTAAAATGTTCATCTGAAACTACCTGATTAGAATAATATTGTGGAATTTCCAGCCACTGATTATGAAACATGCTACTTGTAGCAATGTTTACTCCTTTCCAGTTACCATCGGTAGATTGAGGACACATTGCAATAACTTTATGGTCTTCTGTTAAAACCGAAATCTTGTTCTTTATATCATCAATGGAATAATTTTTTGAAGACTTAAAAAGTTTAGACTTAATC
>CEUK01030373.1_pt1 | contig 16834 bp, 16 predicted proteins | sample 356451 | NCBI WGS metagenome assembly CEUK01 (sample SAMEA2622843, study PRJEB7988) | marine metagenome | isolation source: saline water (ENVO:00002010), including
ATATGCATTAGTCCATCTCTTCCCGGGAGTATGTTTATGAAAGCTCCGTATTTTGCTAAGCTAACAACTTCACCTTCATACTCTTGATTAATTTCTGGTTCTTCCGGATCAATTATTGCCATAACCATTTCTTTAGCTGTATCTAGTGCCTCTTGTTCCGTTGAACCTAAGGTTAATATTCCGTCATCATCAATTTCTACACTAGCTCCTGTCTCTTCCTCAATCTTTCTTATATTTTTACCTTTAGGTCCAATTACCTCTCCAATTTTTTCTTTGGGCAATTCAATTGACTCTAATCTCGGAGCATTCCCAGATAATGAATCGGCCGGTTCTGAAATTGTATCTTCCATAATATCTAATATATGATGTCGAGCATCTTTAGCTTGTTCGAGTGCTTTTCTTAGAATATCTGAAGGTAAACCTTCAATTTTCATATCTAATTGAAGTGCAGTTATTACTCCTCTAGTTCCAGCGACTTTAAAGTCCATATCTCCTAATGCATCTTCAGCCCCTAAAATATCTGTTAGGGTTACAAATTCATTATTTTTAGATATTAGTCCCATGGCTATACCCGACACGTGCTCTCTAATTGGAACTCCTGCAGCCATCAAAGAAAGACTTGATGCGCAAACAGAAGCTTGAGATGTTGATCCATTGGATGAAATTGCTTCACTTACAACTCTTATCGTATATGGAAAATCTGCTTTTGAAGGTATAACTGGTAGCATCGCTTTCTCAGCTAATGCTCCATGGCCAATCTCTCTTCGTTTTGGACCTCTCATCATATAAGCTTCACCTGTTGAATATGGTGGAAAATTGTAATGATGCATATACCTTTTTGAGGTAACTGTATCTATTGTATCTAACATTTGTTCAAGCCTTGACATACCTAGGGTTGTTACGTTCAAGACCTGGGTTTCACCTCTAAGAAATAAAGATGATCCATGAACCATAGGTAAGAGATTGATTTCAGAAGATATATTTCTTATATCTGTTGGGGACCTTCCATCAAGTCTAGGGCCGCCACCAACAACTCTATCCCTTACCAATTCCTTAAAAATTGACTTAAAGGCTAATTTAATTGATTTTGAGTTATCTTCCTCTTCATCTAAAAATTCTTCAACAACTTTTTCTTGTAATTCATTTTGGCGTGTACTTCTTTCAGACCTATCTATTATTGAAGCAATTTCACTAAGTTCATCTTTACAACTTGTTTCAATCTTTGATTTTAATTCATCAGTGTAATCTTCAATAAGTGGCCAATCAACAGATGGAATATCATTCATTGAAACTAATTCTTTTTGTGAATTGATAAGTGACAAGATGAATTCTTTAGCCATATCAATACCATCAGCAACAATATCTTCAGATGGAGCAAGACTTCCTTCGTCTATTTTCTCAAATGTATTTTCTTTTGCACCGGCTTCAACCATCACAATATCAATTTCATCATTTTCATTGAGTTTCCCAGCTATGACCATATCAAAAATAGAATCCTCTTGCTCAGTGTTTGTAGCCTGAACTACCCATTCATCATTTATTAGGGACATTCTTACGGCACCAACTGGTGATTCCAGTGGTATACCAGCAAGCTGTAAACCAAGAGAGGCAGCATTTAATGAAAGAACATCATACTCATTTTCATTGTCAACACTCAACACAGTCGCAATTATTTGTGTTTCGCATCTAAAACCATCCTTAAATGAAGGTCTTAATGGTCTATCTATTAAACGACAAGCTAAAATTGCTTTTTCTGTTTGCCTACCTTCTCTTCTAAAAAATCCTCCAGGTATTTTTCCTGCAGCATACATTCTCTCTTCAACATCAACAGTCAACGGGAAAAAATCGATTCCCTCCCTAACTGATTCATTTGCAACTGTAGTTACAAGAACATTTGTTTCTCCAGATGTTACAACTACAGAACCAGGAGCTTGGAGAGCTAACTTACCTGTTTCAAATTTAATTTCTTTATCGCCAATATTACATGTGACATTTGTTACGGACATTTATCCTCATTTCCAAGATGAGGTTATTAATTGCCAGCTTTCCTTAAAAGCTCTCAATTAACAACGCTCTATCTTATATTTAATTACTTTCTTAAACCAAGTTTATCAATTAAAGAACGATATCTCTCAACATCTTGGTTTTCAAGATATTGAAGAAGCCTTTTTCTTTTACCTACAAGCATTAATAATCCTCTTCTTGTGTGATGATCTTTCTTGTGTGCCTTTAAATGATCAGTTAAGTCATTTATCCTTTGCGTAAGTAAAGCAACCTGAACTTCAGTTGAACCGGTATCTTTTTCAGATTTACCGTATTCTTTAATTATTTTTTCTTTGGTTGTCATTCGAGTCAATAATAGTAGTTAATAAATCTAAAGTGTAAATTAAAAGTATTTCTTTGCAGAATCTATATCTTTCATAATTTGGTTTTTAAGCTCATCAATATTATTAAACTTTTTCTCATTACGTATAAAATTTTTCAAAAATAGCTTTATATCCTTTTGATATATATCATCACCAAAATCCAAAATATGAGCTTCAATTTTTACAGAATCCTCAGTATCAACTGTTGGATTTAAACCAATATTAATAATGCAATTAAATTTTTTTGTATCAACTTCAATAACACCGTAATAAACACCAAATGTTGGTAAAAATACATCTTCATCAAGTAAAAGATTTGCAGTTGGAAATCCTAATTCACGTCCTAACTGTTTTCCCTGAATTACATTACCAGAGAGACTGAAGTCTCTTCCAAGTAAATTATTTGCTTTATCAATCTCACCGGTGGATAAATAATATCGTAATTTCGTTGATGAGACTTTTTCATTATTTATCAAAAAATCATCTAACAAATAAACATTATTTTCCCCGAAATAATCAATTAAAAAATTGACATCACCTGATCTATTATTCCCAAATTTAAAATCTTTACCTATAACAATTTTTTTTATTCCAAGATTTTCATCTAAAAACTTTGAAAAATCTTCAGAAGAAATTTTATTAAATTGATCAAAATTTAAATGAATCAGATTTTGTGGGCTGAATGATTCAAAAATTTCATTTCTTTCTTTATTTGAAACTATGGGTTTAAGAGAATCGTTAAAATATATTTTTGGTAAAACATCAAAAGTAACAATATCAAATTTTTTATTTAAGTCTCTAGTTTTCCTAAATAATTGTTGATGAGCTAAGTGAACACCGTCAAATGCACCAATACAAACAATTTCAGAATTGTTATTAATTTTATCTTTCGTATTTACTTTTTTGTAAATCTTCATATTAAAACTTTTTGTGGTTTGAACATATTTTCATTGTATGGTTCATAAATGGCAACTATTGAATTATTATTTTCAATTATATGAGGCACATCAGATTCAAATATTGAACTATTAAGAAAATTACCATTTTCTATATCTTTTAAGATTCCATCCTCTACAGAGACAATAGGGGTTTCAAATAATAGTCTCCAGTCAAGTGGCTCAGGAATGTCTTTTCTATTTAATTGATCAAGATTTTTAATTACCTTTGAATTATTTTCGTTTAATATGCCAATTTCAATTCTTTTTATTGAAGATACCACAGCTTTTGTATCGATAAATTTAGCTAAGTCTACAATTAGTGATCTAATAAAAGTCCCTTTACTTACAGTCGCTATAAATTTTGCTTTATTTCCTTCATAACTAACTAATTTAAAACTACTTACTTCTACATCCCTTGTTGGTAGTTCAACTTTTTTTTCTTGACGCGCATACTTGTAAAGACGTTTACCTTTTACTTTTACTGCAGAATAAATGGGTGGTAGCTGTTTAATGTTTCCCGTTAACTGCAATATTCCGTTATTCAATTCCTTCAATTTACTTTTTAAATTCACTGACTCAATCTCTTTTAGTTCTGAATCCGTATCAAAGCTGTCTGATTCAAAACCAAATATAGCTTCAAATTCATAGGTCTTATGTGTGTTATTAATATAATCAAATAATTTTGTGTATTTATTAGTTGCGATCAACATTAATCCTTCTGCATTTGGATCTAATGTTCCAGAATGGCCAACCTTTTTAAATTTATATTTTTTTTTAAAAAATGTACACAGATCTTGAGATGTCCAGCTTCGAGGTTTATTTAATAAATAAAAGTCAGATTGATTTTCTAATTTCATGTTCAATTTTTTCAAGAATAAATTCAGGTGATTGGTTACTAGAAAAACCACTCGCTGCAACATGTCCCCCTCCGCCAAAAATGGAAGCAATTTTTTGGACATCCATGTCGCCTCTTGATCTCAAACTGCCCTTAAATGAACCATCACTTTGCTCTTTAAGTAGCAAAGCAACTGTTGATTCTTTAACAAGTCTTACAACATCGATAAGAAAATCTGTTTCTTCTGGTTCTACTTGATAATCTTTATAATCATTTTGAAATACAATTGAATGTGCAAATTGTAATTCTTCATTTAATACTATTCTTTCAATTATCTTGCTTTGCAGTGTTAATGCGTTGAACTTTATTGAGCCATATATATTCTCGCTTATGTTAGAAAGATTGGCTCCATTACTTAAAAGCTCGGCAGCAATACTAAAAACTTCAGAGGTAGTATTTGAATATTGAAATCGACCTGTATCAGTAATTAAACCTGTTAGTAGGCAGTTTGACATTTCTTCATTAATTTCAATATCTTCATCTTTAAATTGTCTGAATAAAACTTGTGTTGTACTTGCTGCATGTGGATCAATTATCTGTACATCTCCAAAAGATGGATCGACATGATGATCAATTACAACAATATTCTGTGCTGCTAAAACAACATCTTCATATTTCCCTAGTCTGGATGAATTACCACAATCAAAAACAAACACCGTGTTGTATTTTTCTTTAATGTCATTAGAAATTAGGTGATAAGGTAAATGATTTAGATTAGACGGCAATTTAGTTGTTATATCAAAATTTACATCTGAACTAATATTCTGTAAGTCAAAAAAAATTTTAAGTGCAAAAGCAGAACCTAAAGCATCACCATCAGGGTTTACATGGCCTGTTATAAAAATTGGACCATTATCTACATAATCAATTAATTTACTTTTCATTTATTGTTCCAATAATCTTATTTATCCTATCAATATCATCAAATGATTTATCTAACTCAAATGTTATTGAAGGCACATATTTAGTTTTCATTTCTCTAGAAAGTACCTTTTGAATTTTTTGTTTATTTCTTGCTAAAGAACTAACTAATGATGACTTATTATTTTCAATCGAAGATACAAGTACGGTAGTTCTTTTCAAATCTGGTGAGGTTGATACATGAGTAACTGTTGCTTTATTTAGAACTGGATCTGAACTATTTAAAAGGCAATCCGAAACGATCTGTTGAATCATTGGATTGATTCTATTTATTCTTCCACCTCTTAAGTTCTTATCCATTAGAATTAGACAGCAACTTCTCCCAGGATTTCAATGACGTCACCTTGCTTGATATCTTTATAGTCAGATAAACCAATACCGCATTCAAGTCCTTCATTTACACTTTCTACATCATCTTTAAATCTTCTTAAAGAAACGATACTGCCTTCATATATTACGACGCCATCTCTAAGCAATCTAGCTTTAGCTCCTAGCTCAACTCTACCTTCTGAAACTACCGAACCTGCTACAACACCAACCTTAGGAGCTTTAAATGTTGTTTTAACATCTACCATTCCAATTACAGATTCCTCCGTTCTTATAGTTAACTGACCTATTACAGCTTCACTTATATCATCAATTAATTCATAGATAATGTTGTAAGTTCTGATATCGATACCTTTACTCTGTCCCATATTTCTTGCTTGACTATCAGGTCTAACATTAAAACCTACGATCATTGAGCCCGTTGCACCTGCAAGGTCAACATCTGACAATACAATACCTCCAACAGCTGCATGTACAATCTGGATATTTACATCCCCGTCTGACAGTTTCAAAAGGCTATCCTTTATAGCTTCAACCGAACCATTTGTATCCGCTTTGACAATTATATTTATCGTATTTAACTCACCTTCTTGAAGAAGTTGCATCATTTCTGATACTCGTGATTCAACTGTGTAAGAAGTATCGTCAAATTGTTTCAATTTGTTTTGATTTTCCTCAGCTTTATTTTTTGCAGTTTTTTGGTTTTTTGTAGCAACAAATTGATCGCCAGCGATAGGAGAAGCATCCCATCCAATTATGTCAGCAGGAGAACCAGGGGTTACTGATTTAAGTATCCCTCCATTGTGATCAAACATAGACTTTACTCTACAGAATGCCCCTCCAGCATAAATAAAATCACCAGATTTCAGAGTACCTCTTTTAACTATCACCGTAGCGACATTACCTTTACCAACCTCCATTCTTGATTCAATGATGAACCCAGATGGATCAGATTTATAGTTACTTTTTAATTCTTCAATCTCTGCTACCAAATTTAATGTTTCTAGTAAATCGTCTATACCTTCCCCAGTTGTTGCAGAAATCTCAACAACAGGAATATCGCCACCTAAATCTTCAGATACGACTTCATATTTTGTTAGGTCAGCTTTAACTAGAGTTGGATTTGCTTCTGGTAGGTCACATTTATTTATTGCTACAACCATTGGGACATCTGCAGCTTTTGTGTGGTTTATTGCTTCTATTGTTTGGGGCATTATTCCATCATCTGCCGCAACAACAAGAATTACTATATCCGTAATATCTGCTCCCCTAGCTCTCATTTGAGTAAAAGCTTCATGACCTGGAGTGTCTATGAAAGTTACACTTCCAGATTCATTTGTAACATTGTATGCCCCTACATGTTGTGTAATTCCACCAGCCTCACCGGAAGCAACTTTCTCTTTTCTTATATAATCCAATAAACTTGTTTTTCCGTGATCTACATGGCCCATGACCGTAATGATTGCAGGTCTTGTTTCCAGAGAATCTGGCTCATCTTCAAACTTTTCAGACTCAATTATATCGGATCTTTTTATTTCAACTTTCTCTACAAACTCTGGGATTGCATTATATTTTTCAAAAAGTTTTTCAATTTCATCATTATTTAAACTTGATGTAAGTGATTGCATAATTCCTAATGACATTAAGTCTGCAACTACTGAAGTAGCATCAAGGTCAAAAAGTGTAGCAATTTCATCTGCACTAGATCCCTCCGTAACTTCAACAATGTTAATATCTACATTGTCAGTTTCATCAATTATTTGATCATTTTTATTGTCTTTATCCTCTTTATTAGAAGTAACTTCTTCCTTAGTTTCTACATTTTCTTCTTCTTCCATATCTTCATCAGAGGATTCTTCGGCAATAGCTAATTTTAATAATTCTTCGTCTTCTGGAGTTAGTCCGGAAGAAGCAGTCTTAACTTCAAAACCTAATTCTTTTGCTTTATGAAGGACGTCAGCAGATGCAATATCAAGTTCTTTAGCTATTTGGTGAATACGTTTTTTTGCCATCTAATCTATTCTTCTTCTTTTGTAGCCTCTTCCTCCTCAGGAGGTGAGTCTCCTAAACCTTCAATATCAATTTTGTATCCAGTTAATTTAGCGGCGAGACGAGCATTTTGTCCTTCTTTACCTATAGCAAGTGAAAGTTGACTGTCTTTAACGATAACTTTGGCTGATTTTGTATCTTCATCAAGAATTACTTCATCAATGTCTGCAGGTCCAAGTGCTTCAATTATGAATCTTACTTTATCTTCTCTCCACTCAACAACATCTAATTTTTCACCTTTAAGTTCGTTAACTATTTGTCTTACTCTTGAACCTCGTGAGCCGACACATGCTCCTTTTGGGTCAACATTTGGATCATTAGAAAATACAGCAATCTTTGTTCTGCTACCAGCTTCTCTTGCAATTGCCCTGAGTTCTACAGTTCCATCGGTTAGTTCTGGGACCTCGAGTTCAAGCATTCTTTGAACAAATTCTGCTCTATTTCTACTTACTACTACAGGTATTCCTTTTGATTCAGTTCTAACTTCTGTAATTAATGCTTTAATTCTGTTACCTCTTTCAAGTCGTTCAAATGGAATTCTTTCACTAGAAGGTATTACTGCTTCAGCATCTTGTAAGTCAATAATTGTCTGATTAAATCTAGGGTCGAATTGTGTAACAATACCTGTCACTAGCTCCCCTTCTCTTCCAACATATGCATCCAAAACTGTTGCACGCTTAGCATCCCTTACTTTTGTTGACATCATTTGTTTAAATGATTGTGCAGCTATACGACCAAAATCTGAATCACTTATATCTGGTTCCCATTCATTAATAACGTTTCCATCAACATCAAGCTCTTGTGCATAGACTGTTATCTCTCCACTTTCAGGATCTAAAGTAACTCTTGCCTCTTCAGCAGCGCCCGGTATTCTCATATATGCTGATCTGAAAGCGGAAACTAAAGCTTCATACATACTGTCCACGCCAACACCTTTTTCCAAAGCTAAAGATTCTATAGCTTGTTTTATATCACTACCTAATTTCATTTATACCTCAACTTTTAATTTTTTCTTTAAATTTGTTAAAACTGATATTTGCTTTTTTTATATTTTCTAATTCAAAAAAATGCGATAAACCACCCTGGGTTATCTCTATCTTTTCATTATCTATTTTTATTAAATTACCAATAAATGTGTATTCACCATCTTTAGGATTAAATAGTTTTATTTTGATTTCTTCATTCAGTGCTAATTCAAAATGACGAGTAGTTTTTAATGAACGTTCAATGCCCGGACTTGAAATGATAAGCTCGTAGGAACCCTTTTCAACTCCTAATTCATCCAATAACCTATGAATTTGAAAACTAAGTCTTTCAAATGTTTTTATACTTTGCTCTTCTTCAGAAAAAATAAATATCTCAATTTTTGTAATCATTTGATCGCCAGCAATATTGAGATCATATAACTCTAGATTTTCAGATGATAAATATTTCGAAATTGAATGGGTGATTTTGTTTTTGATAACCACTTGATCACCTCCATTCATAAAAAAAGTGGGCCTTGAACCCACTATTTTGTAGTTAAGTTGTTATTAATATTCTAACCTAAATTTGAATTTAGATAAAGAAAATTTAGTATGCTTTTGAAAAAACGGCGAATTTTCCTTGTTTTTTTTCAGTATTAACTGATTTCTGAGTTTCTGAATTGTCTAGTGGATAACATCTAAGTGTTGCGCTGGTTTCTTCTTTTACTTTTAACTCGTCTTCACGATTTTCATTCCAAAAACAAGAAACAAAACCTTTTTTATTATTGAGTGTGTCAATTAAATCACTGTAAGTATCAACATGTGTAGTATTGTTTTTCATATTTGATTTTGATACATTAAGGAGATTTTCTTGGATTTCTTTAAGCAATGATCCTACTTTTGATTTAGCCTCACCGATTGGATAGTCTTGTTTATCATCCACATCTCTTCTTGATATGAGTAATGAATTATTTTCAATGTCTTTTGGTCCAACTTCTATTCTTAAAGGAACTCCTTTTTGTTCCCATTCATTAAATTTAAAACCAGGTGAGACTTCATTTCTATCATCTACAAGTACCCTGTAATTACTGAGTGTTTTACTTAAGTTATCAACTTCCTCCATAACAGTTGCTTTATTTTTATCATTAGGGATAATTGGAACAATTACAACTTGATGTGGTGCCAATTCAGGTGGAAGTTTAAGCCCTTTGTCATCTCCATGTGCCATAATAACCATACCTACTAATCGAGTACTAACTCCCCAACTGGTTTGAAATGGATTTTGAAGTTTATTATTCTCATCGGAAAATGTAATATCAAATGCTTTTGAAAAATTCTGGCCCAATTCATGTGAAGTACCTGCTTGGAGTGCTTTTAAGTCATTCATCATTGCTTCAATTGAATAAGTTGTTGTAGCTCCAGCAAATTTTTCCATTTCAGATTTTGTACCTTTAAGAACGGAGACGGATGCTATATTTTGTGCAAATTCTTCATATATATCTAACATTTGTAAAGCCTCATCTTTAGCTTCTTCTTTAGTTGCATGTGCAGTATGGCCCTCTTGCCACAAAAACTCTGATGTACGTAAAAAAAGTCTTGTTCTCATTTCCCATCTCACTACATTTGACCACTGATTAATTAGCATAGGTAAATCACGATGGCTTGAAATCCATTTTGCAAACATATGATTAATTATTGTTTCAGATGTTGGTCTAACAATGAGTGGTTCTTCTAATTCTTTACCACCTGCATGAGTTACGGTAGCAAGCTCCGGTGAAAAACCTTCAACATGCTCTGCCTCTTTTTCAATAAATGACTTCGGAATAAACATTGGAAAATATGCATTTTTGTGACCTGTCTCCTTAAATTTTTTATCCAAGTATGTTTGAATATTTTCCCATATTGAATAACCATAAGGTTTTATTACCATTGTCCCCTTAACAGGTGAATAATCAGCTAGATCTGCCAACTGGACAATTTCCGTGTACCACTGGTTAAAATCTTCAGACATCGGTGTCAGTTTTTTTACCATGCTTTTATTCTATTACGTTGGTTAATCATTATCTTGATTTGAAGTAATCTCAACAACTGACTTTTTTCTTTCTAGGAATTTGTTAATGTCTCCCTGAGAATTAAGTAAATCATTAATATCTTTTTGAGCTATTTCTGCAGCATTATCTTCGGCAGCTGCCAATCTTGCATCAATACCCTCTTCAACAATTAGTCTTGCCTCGTTTAATAATGAAGAAACCATATCTTTCTCTTCAACTACCCGAACAACCTCACCTCTTATGAATAAATGGCCCTTATTTTTTCCTGCCGCAATTCCAAGGTCAGCAGATCTTGCTTCTCCAGGTCCGTTTACAACACATCCCATTACAGCAACCTGTAAAGGTATATTCTCTTTATTTAATGCATCTTGAGCTTCTTCAGCTACTTTTATTACATCTACTTCTGCTCGTCCACAACTTGGACAAGCAATTAGATCTAATGAGTTCCTCTCTCTGAGCTCAAGATATTCTAATAATTGCCTTCCACTTTTGGCTTCTTCAATAGGATTTGTCGTTAATGAAAATCTAATTGTGTCTCCAATACCTTCGTTAAGAAGGGTGGAAATTCCAGCTGTTGATTTAATTAAACCTCCTGGAAGAGGCCCTGCTTCAGTAACACCTAAATGTAATGGGTACTTTACTTTTTCTGCCAACAATCTATATGACTCTATCATCATGGGTACGTTAGAGTGCTTGACGGATATTTTAATATCATAAAATCCAACATCTTCAAGGTAACGCAATTCTTTCAATGCAGATTCCACTAATGCCTCTGGGGTAGCGTCTCCATACTTTTCAAGAAGATCTTTATCAAGGGAACCACCATTCACTCCAATTCTTATAGGAATATTTTGCCCTAATGCAGCTTTTGCAACTTCTTTAATTTGAGATTCTTTTCTTATATTTCCTGGGTTCAATCTCAAACCATTTACACCAGCATCAATTGCCGCCAAAGCGAGCTTGTATTGAAAATGAATATCAGCAACAATAGGGACTGGGCTTCTTTCCGTAATTTCAACTAGTCCCTCTGCAGCTTCTACTTCATTACAGGTAACTCTAACTATATCTGCACCATTTGCAGCAATCTCATATATTTGAGCTAGTGTGGCTTCTGCATCTCTAGTTTTAGTTGTTGTCATAGACTGTACAGATATTGGGAAATCAGATCCAATTCCTACATTGCCAATTTTGAACTGTGTCGTTTTTCTTCTTTGTAATTTCATAATTTAATCGGTTGTGTTATATCCAGATAAAATGCTGTAATTCCTATAAAAACAAATATAAATATTACAAGTGCTGCAACTGGATACAGCTTTCTATCTGATATTTTTTTTCCTGTTATTCCCTCTATTAATGACAATAATACTCTACCTCCATCTAATGGAATTAATGGGATGGCATTAAATACAGCTAAGAATACATTGACGAATGCCAAAAGACTAAAAAGATTGATATATCCATTGTCAGCAATTTGACTTCCGGCCTGAGCTAATCCAATTGGGCTTAATGGCCTAGCCTCATCCGGCACAGCTTCACCTGTATAAGTTCCTAATAGAGTTTTTATATTCTCAGGACTTAATAATGTAAATATTCCTTCAACAGCAGCTACAGTCATATCAAGTTCTAACTTTGAAGTAAGCACACCAGCAGTAAGAATCCCAACCTTATTTTCTTCAATAACAGGTGATACACCTAGATAACCAATCTCGGAACCATTGATATTTCGAGACTCTAAAATTGCAGAAGTGAGATAGGTACTATCACCTCTAACATAACGAATTGATACTTCCTGCCCAGGATTTATTTCGATAATTTTAACTAAATCTTCCCATGTTTCTACACTTTGACCGTTAAAGTATGTGATTCTATCACCAGGTTTTAGACCAGCAGATTGTGATGGTGATAACTTTTGCTCGTTAATAGATTCACCGATTGTTTCAATTTCTAATGTTGGTTGTGTAACGCCATTTGTAATAAAAATTGCAAAAATGATAATCCATGCAGTCAAAAAATTTACAATAATTCCTGAAGATGCAATGAAAAATTTAGTTGTCCATTTTGATGTATGAAATAGTTCATTATCTTCATAACCATCTGTGTTTTCAGTTTCATCCATACCTGGGATTTTTACATATCCTCCAAATGGAATGCCTTTCAACCCATATTCAGTTCCATTACGTTTAAAAGAAAATATTTTTGGACCAAAACCTACAAAGAATTCAGAGACTGCAACCTTTGAATATCTTGCAGCAAAATAGTGTCCGGCTTCATGCATAACAACAAAAAAGGTGAGCATCAAAATTGTGAGTAAACCGTTCATATCCTTATTATCTCATCTAAAAATTTAAATAAAAAAACTGAAATATAATTAATAAAAATGGAAAGCTTATTATATATGAATCTATCCTGTCTAGCAGCCCACCATGGCCAGGAAAAATACTTCCAGAATCCTTAACATCTATTGATCTTTTTATTTTTGACATAAATAAATCACCAATTACACCTAATGATATAAAAATTAAAGAAATGAAAAATGCAAAGAAAAATCCTTCTTGTATATTATTTACAAAATTAAATGTCATGAATAAAGAGCCAATTATCAGCCCACCTAAAAAGCCTTCAACAGTTTTATTAGGTGATATATTTTTAGCAAGTTTTCTTTTTCCAAATCTTTTACCAATTTCGTAGGCAAAAATATCAGAAACTGCAATTGAAAGAATAGATAAATAAACAAATAGCAAATCTTGTGTTTTTAAAATCCATGCTAATGAGGCAATGCCTATTGAAAACCATGAATGAAAAACCATCGCACTTCCAAATTTTTCATAGATTGAATAATTTGAATAAAAGCCTAAATAGATTATCAAACCAAGTGGAAAAATAAAATAAGGTATAAAAATATTAGATAAGTTATAAAAGTAAACAACAATCATCGGGGATAATGCAGAAAATAAAAGCAAAGGATATGGAATAAAAATACTGTAATCAAATAAATCAAACCATTCTTTAGCAGCTATGAATGAGACTAAAATAAATAATATAAAAGCACTCAATTTACTTATAAAAAAAAGAGAGACGATAGCAAACAAAATTATTCCCGTAATAAGTCTTTGATTTTTATTATCATTGGTTGGCTCAATAGTTGAAATTTCATCATCAACTGGAAGCTCAACAACACCGGGCCAGAATGTACCTTCCTCATCAGAAGAGAAAAACATCTTAAACTTCAAGTAACTCATTTTCTTTTACTTTATAAAGTTCATCGATTTTTAGTACGAATTTGTCAGTAAGATCTTGGATTTGGCTTTCAAATCTTTTTATGTCATCCGCTGGTAAATCGTCTTTTAATTTGGACAATTGATCTATTCCTGCTCTCCTGTGTGATCTGATTGATACCTTTGTTTCCTCTGCAGCTTTTGATGCAACTTTAGATAGTTCTTTTCTTCTTTCTTCTGATAAAGCAGGTATTGGAATTCGAATAATATCCCCATCAGTTGCTGGATTTAATCCAATGTCAGCATTTTGAATTGCTTTTTCAATCTCTTCTATTGAACTTTTATCAAATGGTTGAACAACTAGCAGTCTTGGATCAGGAACACTTACCGATGCTAATTGTTGCAAGGGGGTTTTTGTTCCATAATATTCAACTTGAATACCAGTTACTAAACTTGGGTTTGCTCTACCAGTCCTTATTTTTCCAAACTCTTCGATAAGATGTTCAATTGAAATTCCCATTTCTAGTTCAACTTCTGAAATGATATTTTCAGCCATGACTATGAAATTGTTGTTCCCAAATTTTCACCACTTAATACTTTAAAAATATTTCCATCTTTAGTTCCATTAAAAACTCTTATTGGCATATTATTTTCTTCACATAATGTAATGGCTGTAAGATCCATAACAGTTAATTTATCATCAAGAACATTTTTATAAGTAAGTTTTTCATAAAGCTCCGCATTTGAATTTTTTTCTGGATCATCGCTATATACACCGTCAACTCTTGTAGATTTGATTACCATATCAGCTTCAATCTCTGCAGCTCTTAATGATGCGGCAGTATCTGTTGTAAAATATGGATTTCCTGTACCTGCAGCAAAAATTACAACTCTCTTCTTTTCGAGGTGCCTAATTGCCCTTAACCTTATATATGGTTCGGCAACCGAAGTCATTGTAATTGCTGATTGAACTCGTGTATTTGTTCCGTTTTTATCAAGTGCATCTTTTAAGGCAATCGCATTAATAACTGTTGCTAACATTCCCATATAGTCAGCATTTGCTTGCGCCATATTTTTTGCTGATTCACTTACACCTCTAAAAAAATTACCTCCTCCAACAACAATACCAATTTCAACACCAGATTCATTTGCTTTTGAAATCTCATTTGCAATTCTTGTCAAAGTACTTGAGTCGATACCAAAGTTCGTGTCTTGATTTGCAAATGATTCTCCAGATAGTTTAAGTAAAACTCTGGACATCTTTTATTTGCCTACCTCTAGATGTGAGAATTTTTTTATATAAATTCTTTCACCTAATTTACCGGACATTTCCTCTATCATTACTCCAACTTTACCTTCGTAAACTTCGGGGTTACAAAAAACTTGTTCGTTTAATACATTATCGCTAAAAAATGAGTTTAACTTTCCTTCAATAATTTTTTCCATAACATCTTTTGGCTTACCATCATTTTCAGATTGCTTTGAAATAATTTCTTTTTCTTCAGCAATTTTTGTTTCTGGGACTTCATCAATACTTAAATATCCGGGTTTCATTGCTGCAACATGCATTGCAATCTGTTTTGCTATTTCCTTAAATTCTGGAGATTTAGCTACAAAATCTGTTTCACAAGCTAGTTCAACAAGGACTCCCGCAACTGCCCTGTCTTGTTGGAAGTGAATATATTCCCCTATCGTACCTTGATTTGCTTCTCTATCTAATCTTTTTTTAGAATCAGCAAGGCCTTTCTCTCTCAAATATTTAACAGCTGAATCAAAGTCACCGTCTGATTCTTTAAGTGCAGTTTTTGCGTCCATCATACCGGCACCTGTCATATCTCTTAATTTTTTTACATCTGAAGCTGAGATATTCATTCTTGGTCTTCTCCATTCTCAACTTCTTTTCTTTTACCTAAGCCTTTTAAACAAGCATCAGCAATAGCACTTGCAACCACTTCGATTGAACGAATTGCATCATCATTTCCAGGTATCACAAAATCAACATTATCTGGATCTACATTTGAGTCAGCTAAACCTATTATGGGTATACCTAACTTACTTGCCTCTGTTAATGCTGTTGTTTCATTTAATAGATCGACAATAAATATAGCTTCGGGTAATTTATTAAGATTAACTATACCGCCAATTGACTTTGTTAATTTATCAATCTCTCTCCTAATTCTTAACCTTTCAGGTTTAGGATACGCATTAATCTCTCCTGAAGATTCCAATGAATTTAATTCATTTAAATATATAACTCTTTTAATAATTGTTTTGAAATTAGTTAACATACCACCTAGCCATCTATGATTTACATAAGGCATTTGGGCCCTTAATGCTTGTTCTTCAATGACAGTTTGAGCTTGTGGTTTGGTGCCTACAAACAAAACTTTGCCACTATTTGCCACTAGTTTTTGAACAAAATCTTGAGCTTTTTCAAGTGAATCATAAGTAATTCTAAGATCAAGTATATGGATGCCACTTTTATCCCCGTATATATACTTATCCATTTTGGGGTTCCAACGCTGTGTTTGGTGGCCGAAATGTACACCTGCCTCGAGCAGGTCTTTCATTGTTGCTGACATTTTTCTCCTTTGGTTATACATCCCATATTTCATTGCTTTCGCGATTTCCAAACTTTCGTTCACCAAGGAAATTTGCAAATATGGTGTCTATTTCAAGTAAATGATAATCAACTTAATGTTTTAATCAACCTCTTGGATGGGTTCTTTTATATTTTTCCTGAAGTTTCTTTTTAGAAACGTGGGTATATATTTGAGTAGTACTTGGATCTGTATGACCAAGAAGTTCTTGAACAACTCTTAAATCAGCTCCGCCATCAAGTATATGTGTAGCAAAAGTATGTCTTATATTGTGTGGGAAAGTACCAGTGGTTGATTTAACAATTCTTCGAATCTCTCTATCTGTAATTTTTTCTCCTCGGACACCGAGAAATACATACTGATTATTTTTATTCTTTAAAAACTCGTTTCTTGAATCACTAATCCATTTTGATAATATATTATATGCTTGGTCAGTCATAGGTAGGATACGTTGCTTTCGACCTTTGCCAAGAACACGTAATGATTTATTATCATTAATATCATTAA
>CEUK01064899.1_pt1 | contig 16703 bp, 17 predicted proteins | sample 356451 | NCBI WGS metagenome assembly CEUK01 (sample SAMEA2622843, study PRJEB7988) | marine metagenome | isolation source: saline water (ENVO:00002010), including
TTTGATCATAAAACCTGCTAAAACAATGAGATCAATATTCATAGATGTGAGTTTTTCTAACATGAATCCATTAATTAGTTGTTCAGGTGAAAAATAAAGGGTTTCTATTTTTAATAAATTGGCTTTAGTTAATACTTTGGCTTCTTGGTTATTGGAAGCAACAATAGAAATTTTGATATTTTTATTGCTTTGGAAATACTTAATAATATTTATAGCATTTGAACCATTACCTGAAGCAAGAATACATATTTTTTTCATTTTTTTACATTAAAGAATTGTTGAAAACAATGTAAATAAACCCATTAAATAGTGTGCTTATGAATACTATAATTTGTCTATATTTATTGCTAAATTAAATTAATTAGTTAAATAAAAATATGTTACTATGTCTGAAATTTCATCAAAAGTAAAAGCAATTATAGTTGATAAGCTTGTTATCGACGAAAGTGAAGTGACAAATGATTCTAATTTTATGTCTGATCTCGGTGCTGATTCATTAGATACAGTAGAATTAATTATGGAATTCGAAAAAGAATTTGATCTTCAAATTCCTGACGATGAAGCAGAAAAAATCACAACAGTGGGAGAAGCTATAAAATACATAGAAGAAAAAACTGCTTAATTAAAAAGAGCATGGAATTAAATAGAGTGGTGGTATCGGGAATGGGTGCTCTCACTCCTATTGGAAACAATCTTTCAGAATACTGGAGGAGCTTACAACTGGGGAGAAGTGGTGCGGCACCGATTTTAAATTTTGATACTTCAAATTTTAAAACAAGATTCGCTTGCGAATTAAAAGGATTAGATTTGGGTAATTATTTTGACAGAAAAGAATTACGGAAGATGGATCCTTACACTGCATATGCTTTAATTTCAGTAGAAGAAGCACTCAAACATTCTGGCTTAAATTTAGAGACAATTAATAAAGATCGTGCAGGAGTAATTTGGGGCTCCGGTATAGGGGGAATAAAAACTTTTGCTGAAGAAGTTGAAGGATTTGTAAAAAGTGAAAAAGTGCCCCGATTTAGTCCATTTTTTATTCCAAAAATGATTGCAGATATTGCAGCTGGAATGATTTCAATTAAGTATGGATTTCGTGGGCCAAACTTTGCCACCGTGTCTGCATGTGCATCCTCATCACATGCCATTATTGATGCATTTAATTATATAAGACTTGGTAAAGCAAATATTTTTATATGCGGTGGTTCTGAGGCATCTGTTCATCCTGCAAGTGTCGGTGGGTTTAATTCTTTAAAAGCACTTTCAACCAAGAATGATCAACCATCAACTGCTTCTCGGCCATTTGATAAAGATAGAGATGGTTTTGTTTTAGGGGAAGGTTCTGGCGCATTAATATTAGAAAACTATGAGCATGCAAAAAAAAGAAATGCAAAGATATATGCTGAAATAGTTGGGGGAGGCATGTCTGCAGATGCGTATCACTTAACTGCTCCTCATCCTGAAGGAGAAGGTGCAAAAAATGTGATGAAGGCAGCACTTCAAGACGGTCAATTAGAACATAATTTAATAGATTACATTAATGTACATGGGACATCTACACCACTAGGAGATATTTCTGAGATGAAAGCTATCCATGAAGTGTTCCAAGAACACATATATAACATGAATATTAGCTCTACAAAATCAATGACAGGACATTTGTTAGGTGCTGCAGGAGCAATTGAAAGTATAGCGTGTATTTTAGCTTTGGAAAACAACTGTGTTCCTCCGACTATCAACTTAGATAACATAGACCAAGAATTAGATAATAAAGTAAACTACACTGCCAAAACATGTCAAAAAAGAAAGTTGAGTTTTGCTCTTTGCAACACCTTTGGTTTTGGTGGACATAATGCTTCAATTATTTTTAAAAAATATTAGAAGATTTAAGTAATGTAATGAGAAAATTAATCACATTACAGAATAAAGATAATTTAAATTATTATCTAATTGCTATTAGAAATAAATTAGAGGATTATTTATTTGCATACAATCTAAATAAAGGCCCCTTCTTTAATTTTATTAGAATGAACAAGGACCTTTCTTGTGTGGTTAATCATGGGTCTGTATATTTTGCAACATTTGAATATCAAAATCGTGAATCGGGACAGGTTTCTTTTTTAATAAAAAATAATTCTTTTTTTGAGGAGAAGGCTTCCGGTAGTGATGTTCTATTTAATAATTATAGTATTTATAAAAAAATAACTTTATTGCCAGAATTAAAAGAATTTGATTATTTTTTAAAATTAAATGGTATTTGGAAGGCCGAAGAAATTTCACAAATTAGACAATACCTAAACAGTTTAGAAAGTGTTGAATCCGAAATAATTGTTAATATAAATTCTATAGGCTCTATAAGTAATTTAATATTTTAGTGCATGATTGAAAAAAAATATAGGTTTAAAAGAACCAAAATTATTGCTACTATTGGACCAAGTTCACATTCAAAAAAAATAATTCGGGAAATGATTATGAACGGATTGAATGTGTGTCGTATTAATTTCTCTCATTCTAATCATAGTGATGCTTTAGGTATTATTTCAATTGTTCGAGAATTAAACAATGAACTAGGCTCACATGTAGCAATTTTAGGGGACTTACAAGGGCCTAAGTTAAGAGTGGGTGAAGTAGAAAATGGTACTTTTTTAAATAAAAATAAATTGGTAAATATATCTTATGGTCTCCAAGCTTCAAATAAAAAAAATATTTATGTTAATTACATAACAGTTCGCGAAGATGTTAAAAAAGGAGACAAAATTTTAATTGATGATGGTAAAATTATTTTAAAATCTATAGAACTAAATGGTCCTAAAATAATATGTAAAATTATTCAAGGTGGAGAGCTAAAATCAAATAAAGGAGTCAATTTTCCAAACACTAAAATTAATTTACCTCCAATCACAGACAAAGATAATGCAGATCTATTGTTTTGTATAAAGAATAATTTTGAATGGATTGCTTTATCATTTGTAAGATCTTCAAAAGATATAATTACTTTAAAGAAATTGATCGTAGAAAAAAAATCTAATTGTAAAATAATTGCAAAAATTGAAAAGCCGGACGCAATTCGTAACATTAATAAAATAATTTCAAATAGCGATGCATTAATGGTTGCTAGAGGTGACCTGGGGGTAGAAGTTCCTCCCCAAAAAGTGCCTGTGTTACAAAAAAAACTTGTTAGAGCAGCAAGAAAAAGTGCAAAACCTGTAATAATTGCTACTCAGCTAATGGAAAGTATGACTCAAAATATGATTCCTACTAGAGCTGAAACCAATGATGCTGCAAATGCTGTATTTGATGGAGCCGATGCCCTAATGCTTTCAGGTGAAACTTCTATTGGTAAATATCCGGTTAGAGTGGTGAAAACTGTTTCTAAAATAATTATAGATGTAGAGGCTTCGGATGAGCGAAAACATTTTAACAAATTCCTTCCTTTAAGGAAGGACAAAAGATATATTTCTGATTCCATATGCTATCAAGCATCTGAAATAGCTAACCAAGTTGAAGCAAAGGCAATTTTAGCATTCACTGCATCTGGATATAACGCTCAAAAAATTTCTTCAAATAGGCCGAATGCATACATTTGCGTATTTACATATAATAAACAATTATTAAATACATTAAGTTTAGTGTGGGGAGTAATCGGTTTTTATTATAATAAATTTGAAAGTACAGACAATACTATTGAAGAAACTCAAAGTATTCTTAAATCTGTGGGAATACTTAAAAAGAATGATTTTGTCGTAAATATTGCTAGTATGCCAATAAAAGAAAAGGGAATGACTAACATGCTGAAACTAGAAAAAATTTAATAATTTTTCTGCTTAAATTGATTTAGAAAGTTTATATCATTCTCAAAAAATAATCTTAAATCGTCAATTTGATAAATTAACATTGCGATTCTTTCTATACCCATTCCAAAAGCAAAACCTGAATATTTTTTTGAGTCAATATTAACATTTTTTAACACATTTGGATCAATCATACCACATCCCATAATTTCTAACCAACCTGTTCCTTTTGTGATTTTATAATCTGTTTCTGTTTCTAATCCCCAATAAATATCTACTTCTACACTAGGCTCGGTAAATGGGAAAAAGGACGGTCTGAATCGTGTTTTCACTTTTTTCCCAAATAGACTTTGTAAAAAATAATTAATCATTTGCTTTAAATCTATAAATGAAACTCCTTCTTCAATATATAAGCCTTCTATTTGATGAAACAAACAATGAGCACGTGCAGATATGTCTTCCTTTCTATATACGCGCCCGGGTGAAATAATCCGAATAGGTGGTTTGTTTGACTCCATGTATCTAATCTGTACGGATGAAGTGTGGGTTCGTAACAATGTGTCAGGATTAAGGTTGATAAAAAATGTATCTTGCATGTCTCTGGCTGGATGGTTTTCTGGCATATTTAAAGCTGAAAAATTATGCCAGTCATCTTCTATTTCAGGGCCATATGAAATATTAAATCCAACTTTTAAAAAAACATCTATAATAAGTCTTTGAACTATCGTTAATGGATGAAGGGATCCAATAGGGTCATAAGACGAAGGGAGTGATAAATCAATGTTGGTGTGTTTATTAGATGATTTGGATTTAAATTGAAAATTATCTTTTTTTTTTGACGCTAAGTTCTTAAGGATATTTAAATCCTTTCCAACTATTTTTTTTTCATTTGGAGAAAGCAATTTAAAGGATGAAAATAATTCATTAATAACACCTTTTTTGCTTAGATAAGTTTTTGTAAAATTATTATAATCGTCTATGCTTTTAATATCAATATTACTTATATCAGCTATATATTTATTTATTTTTTCCTTCATTTATAATATATTTGCTATAATTCAAATTTACACTATATTAAATTAATTGACTACATGATTCTAAGCAAAATGAATAAAATTTATCCATTTTTATTTTTAATATTACTTACAAGTTGTTACGAAGAGCCCTTTTATGATTTAACAATTACAGTAGAAAACTCTGAATTAGAACCGATCTCCGACGCATTAGTAAGTGTTCAAGTTGTAGATATTGATAGCGGTCATGTTATAGTGGAAGAAATTCTAGAGCAGTTTTATGAGGGTGTAACTAATTATAATGGCGAGGTTTTATTTAGTTTTGAAAATAGAGCTCTTGTAACAGCAAGAACCTGTTATAATGTTGATGGGGCTAATTTCTGTGCTGAAGGTCACGTCTATTTAGAAGAGAATAGCAACACAAAAGTTAGACTAATGTTGCAATCTCAAGAAATTGAAAATAATAATTGCATATTCTGTGATTTTTTAAATTAATTTAAAATATCAAGAAATTAAAATAATGATTTCTTTATGATGTTTAACTAATTGAAACCTATACCTGCATCATTAAAATAAATGATTGCAGACTCTTTAAGTAGATTATTTTGCTGATTTGAAGATAGCTTTTTGGGTAGATTTTTAGTTGTCCAGTGTGGCCACCCATCTTTATCCCTACCATTGAAATGATAATATCCATACCTACTTAGCAGTCTACATATTGCGATATGTAATAAGTTTGTTTTCTCTTCGCTGGTAAAATCCCTATATCCTTGACCTAATTCATTAATTCCAATTAAAAATAAAACAGCTTGCAAGTCTAATTTATTTCCATTGCCGAATTTTGAGCTAACAAATTTAATTAACGAGTCCCATTTAGATTTTGTACTTAATTCTTTATGTTTTTTCAAAATAAATTAGCTTATAATTTCTAATAGATCATTTGTTGTTTTGAGTTGATTATGTTTGAAGTATTCTAACATGGCACCACCCCCTGTTGAAACATAGCTAAATTTAGCTTTAAGTCCAAATTTTGATATTTCTGATACTGTATCACCTCCTCCAATTAAACTATAAGCATCTTTTTGTGTCGCCTCAACAATTGATGTCGCTATATTTTTTGTACCATTTGAAAACTCATCAAATTCTGAAACACCCATTGGGCCATTCCACATAATAGTTTTTGATTTATTAATATATGACTTAAAAAGTTGAATTGTTTTAGGGCCAATATCTACCCCCATTGAACTACGAGAAATATTTTTGATATTACAGATTTTTATATCTGTTTTTCTTATTAAATCAGTGGTAGTGACACAATCAACTGGAAGTATGAGCTTAGTGGAGCTATTTTTAAAATCATTATATATGTCTTTAACAATTTTAACTTCCGAATCATTACATAAAGAGCTACCTATTTTACCTCCATTAAATTTAATAAAAGGAAAAGACATGCCTCCTCCTATCAAAATATAATCCGCAGTATTTATAAAGTTTTTTAAAATATGGATTTTGGAACCTATTTTACTCCCTCCAACAACAATCGTGTAAGGTGAATTTAATGTAGATAATTTTTTTAATTGCTCTAGTTCATGTGACAATAATAATCCTTTAAATTTTTTTGAATTTGAAAAAAATTGTTTAACTGCAGATATTGACGCATGTTCTCTATGTGAAGCTGCAAATGCATCATTTATATAAATATCTCCGTATTTAGCAAGTTGCTTAGCAAAATTTATATCGTTATTTACTTCTCCTGAATAAAATCTTAAATTCTCTAATAATATAACTTCGTTGTTTTGTAAAGGTATGTTTTTGGTAGAAATATCTTTTTTAAGATCCGAGTGAAATAAAACTTTTTTGTTTAAAATTTCAGATAGAGGCTTAAGTAATTTTTTTAAAGAAAATTCTGTGTTTTTTTTTATTGGTCGACCAAAATGAGACATTAAAACAACTGACATTTTGTTATTCAAACAATACTGAATTGTTGGTATTGCAGCATGGACTCTATTTAGATCTAAAATTTTTGAATTATGCATCGGAACATTAAAATCAACTCTAATTAACGCGGTCTTATTTGAATTAAATTTTAATTTCATAGTACAAAACTAATTCTTAAAATTAGATAATTCAAAAATAATTATATCTACTTTTTATTAATCTATTTTGTATATTAAAAAATGAAATTTAAAAACACCTTGTGTGATGAAGGAGTTAAAGAAGTACTACGAAAAGAAATAATTAGCAGTAAAATACCTCATGCTCAATTATTTCAAGAAGTACTAGGGACTAGTGGGTTTCCTTTAGCTATTGCATTTGTAACTTATTTATTCTGTGACAAAAAATCTAAATATGACTCTTGTGGTAAATGTGCAGATTGTGTCAAAATGTATAATTTAACTCACCCTGATTTACATATTTTTTATCCCACTACCGGCTCAACCAAAGATATGTCTAGTAAAGGATTGTTTAATAATTTTAGAGAATTTGTAAAAGCTGATCTTAATATTTTCAAGGAGGATTGGCAAATTAAAAATAAAATGAAAAGCTCTGGTGAAATCAAAGTCAGGGATATAGGGGTAATTAATAAAATTATTAATTTAAAATCATACGAGGGTAATTATAAAGTTTTTATTATTTGGCAACCTGAACACTTAAATATTTTTGCAGCAAACAAACTGTTAAAGACATTAGAAGAACCAACTCCGAAAACTATCTTTATATTGATTAGTAACGATTCTGAATCAATTTTAGGAACTATTAAATCTAGACTTCAAACTAAAAAAATTAAACCCACAAATAAATCAGCCCTTTCAAACTATTTTCAAAAATACTTTCATAACATAGATCCCAAAAATATTGAATATTCTATCCATAAAAATCATTTTAATTATTTTAAAATAAGAGGGGATATTGGAGGAGATATATATAAAAACAACTATGAAAGCCTATTTATTGACTGGATTAGACTATGTTTTTTGTCAAAATCTAAAAAAAATATTGCTGAATTAATCGAATTTTGTAATCAACTGTCAAATAATGAAAAAAGTATTCAAGCCCACTTTATTCAATTTTCAACAAATGTTTTTAGATCTGCATTTTTTTTTAATTATAAATTAGATGAGTTTATCGCCCCTGCTATAAGTAGAGAAGATTTTGATATGGATAAATTTTCAAAATTTATCACATCTAATAATATTTTAGACATTTTTGATCTACTTGATAGTAGCTGCATTTGTTTAAAAAATAAGACTGCTCCAAACTCAAAAATATTATTTTTAGATTTATCATTAAAATTAGGCATGCTATTACATGATAGTTAGACCGTTTTTAATTTTTTTGACTAAAAAAATATACATTTAAATATGTTTTTTAAAAATTTAATAATGAATAAAAATCAGATTTTATTTTATTTTATCGTTATTATGACATTTTTTTCTTGTACAAAGAAACAAAGTTTTATACACAGCTTTCAAAATAATGAGTGGGATTGCAATATTCCTGTTGAATTTAAATTCACTATTCTGGACACTACAACCAATTATAATAAATATATTTTTTTTCGAAATACACTAGAATACCCATATCAAAATATTTATTTTTTTATTGAATTAAAATACAACAATCAACTATTAAATTTAGATACTGCTCAATTTATTGTTGCAGATAAGTATGGCAAATGGCAGGGACGTGGATTGGGAAAATTGCGAGATAATTATTATCTATTAAATGAAGATGTGAATTTAGATAGTGTAGGTGAATATCAAATTATTATTAACCACGGAATGCGTAAAGAGGTTTTAAATGGAGCTCAAAAATTAGGCTTTAAAATAACTGAAAATGAACAGAAAAAATAATAAAAATTTTAAATTATCTAGGCTGCTAAAATATTTAGTTCCATTGATTACTTTTCTGCCTATTTTCTTTATATTTTTATGTCTCTACCTTGCTTCCCAAGGTGTTTGGGGGCCATTACCTGATTTTGAAGAATTAGAAAACCCTGAAACAAATCTTGCAACTGAAATAATTTCATCAGATAATGTGGTTTTGGGTAAATACTTCTATGAAAACCGAACACATGTAGAATTTAATGAAATATCTCCTTATTTAGTAAATGCTTTGATAGCAACAGAAGATGAACGTTTTTTTGATCATGCAGGTGTTGACTTTATTGCTTTGGTTAGAGCGATTAAGGGTGTGATAACTGGTCAATCTAATTTAGGGGGAGGGAGCACAATTACACAACAATTGGCAAAAATGTTTTTCTCAAAGAAACCTTCTTCAAAACTAGACCGTGTAAGACAAAAATTTAAAGAATGGATAATTGCTGTACAAATTGAAAAAAAATATTCAAAAAATGAAATTATTACGATGTATCTAAATAGGTTTGATTTTTTAAATCTCGCTGTCGGAATTAAATCTGCATCTAAAATATACTTTAACAAATCACCTTTAGATCTTTTACCAGAAGAGGCGGCAACTTTGGTGGGAATGGCAAAAAATCCTTCTCTTTATAATCCTCTAAGAAGATTAGAAAAAACCCGAAATCGCAGAAATATTGTACTAAGTCAAATGGCAAAAAACAAATATATCTCTAAAAATGAATTTGACTCATTGATTACACAACCCATTGTGTTAAATTATAATAAAGTTGATCATAATGAGGGCTCTGCTACATATTTTAGAGAGCAACTGCGAAGCTTTTTAACTTCGTGGGTTAAGGAGCAAAAAACTAAAAGCGGTAAAAATTATAATATCTATAAAGATGGTTTAAAAGTTTATACCACTATTGATTCAAGAATACAAATTCATGCTGAAAATGCTGTAAAAGAACATATTTCAACTCTTCAGGATAAATTTTATACTCATTGGGCCGAATATGAAAATGCTCCGTATGATACAAGTTGGAGAGTTGGGCAAATTGATACTTTAATTTTATTACCTGCAATTAAAAGATCTGAAAGATATAGAAAGCTTGTTAACACTAAGGTTTCAGAAGATAGCATAATGTCTATATTCCAACAAGTAGTCCCAATGTCTTTGTTTTCTTGGAGTGGGTATTTTGATACTATCATTTCGCCATTAGACTCTATTAAATATTATAATTATTTTCTTCACTCAGGTCTAATTTCAATTGAGCCTAATAGTGGCCATATTAAAGCTTGGGTTGGTGGAATAAATCATCGTCAATTTAAGTACGATCATGTACAAGACGGCAAAAGACAAGTTGGCTCTACTTTTAAACCTTTTGTTTATGCTACCGCTATTGATCAGTTTAAGTATTCTCCTTGTCTAAAAGTTCCTAATGTTCAAGTTATATTTGAAAAAGAAAAATGGCGACTTGAAGAAGATTATAGTCCTGAAAATGCTAATAAAAAATACGGCGGTGAATTTACCCTTACAGAGGGCTTAGCTAAATCTAAAAATACTGTTTCTGCATACTTGATGAAAAGAGTGGGGCCTAATAAAGTTGTAAATCTGGCAAAACAAATGGGGATTTCTAGTTACTTGCCTAGAGTCCCATCACTTTGCTTAGGTACAGCGGAAGTTTCATTGTTTGAAATGACAGGTGCTTATACTACCTTTGCTAACGATGGTATTTACTTAAAGCCTTATTTTGTGACCAGAATTGAAGATAAAAATGGTGTGGTTCTTCAACAATTTGGAAATACGCCAAATGAGGTTTTGAGTGAAGAAAAAAATTACATAATGGTAAAACTATTACAAGGAGTTATTAATAAAGGTTCTGGCGCTAGACTTAAATGGAAATATGGATTAAATAATGAAATTGCAGGTAAAACTGGCACTACACAAAATCATTCCGATGGATGGTTTATTGGCTTTGTTCCTGATTTAGTTACTGGGGTTTGGACTGGTGCTGATAACAGGTCTGTAAGATTTCGAGACCTCTCCTTAGGGCAAGGCGCTGAGATGGCGCTACCTATTTGGGGAAAGTTTATGAAAAAATTGTATTCTGATGAAAGTATAGATGTTTCAAATGCACCATTTAAATATCCAAGAAATGGTGTTTCAGTTCCATTAGATTGTAATAAAAAAAATAATACAGAAAAAATTGATGAAGATTTTTAGCTATGAATAAAGTTTTTGAAAATGCTGAAAAAGCAATATTTGATATAAAAAATAACATGACTATTATGTTGGGAGGCTTTGGCTTATGTGGTATTCCGGAAAACTTGATTTCAGCGCTAGTTAAAAAAGGAAATACCGGACTTACTTGTATTTCTAATAACGCTGGCGTTGATGATTTTGGAATTGGCTTATTATTAAAAACAAGACAAGTCAAAAAAATGATATCTTCCTATGTTGGAGAAAATAGTGAATTTGAAAGGCAACTACTTAATGGTGAACTTGAAGTTGAATTAATTCCCCAAGGAACACTGGCAGAAAGATGTCGCGCAGCCGGAGCTGGAATTCCAGGTTTTTATACACCCAGTGGAGTTGGTACAGAAGTGGCAAAAGGAAAAGAGATTAGAATCTTTAATGGGAAAGAATATCTATTAGAATTAGCTTTTCACTCTGATTTTGCATTTGTAAAGGCATGGAAGGGCGATAAAATGGGGAATCTTATTTATAAAGGAACTGCTCGCAATTTTAATCCCATGATGGCTGCTGCAGGAAAAACTACTATTGCAGAAGTTGAAGTTTTAGTAGAAAATGGAGAATTAAATCCAAATGAAATTCATACACCCAGTATATATGTAGATCGGATTTTTCAAGGTGAAAAATATGAAAAGCGTATTGAAAAAATAACAACACAATAATTATGTCATTAAATAAATTTCAAATTGCACAAAGAATCTCAAAAGAATTAAGAGATGGTTTTTATGTAAATCTTGGAATAGGTATTCCTACGCTGGTTGCTAACTATATTCCGAAAAATATTTCAGTAGTATTACAATCTGAAAATGGCTTACTTGGGATGGGACCTTTTCCTCACAAACAAAATGTGGACCCTGATTTAATTAATGCGGGTAAGGAAACAATTACAACATTACATGGTTCTTCATTATTTAATTCTGCTGAAAGCTTTGGCATGATAAGAAGTGGTAGAATTGACTTAACAATTCTTGGTGCAATGGAAGTTTCTCAAAATGGAGATATTGCAAATTGGAAGATACCGGGTAAAATGGTGAAAGGTATGGGAGGTGCAATGGATTTAGTTGCATCAGCGAAAAATATTATTGTTGCAATGATGCATACAAACAAAAAAGGTGATTCTAAATTACTTAAAAAATGTACCCTACCCATAACTGGTGTGAATTGTATTAAAAAAATTGTAACTAATTTAGCCGTTATTGATATTGTGGACCGTAAGTTTATTTTAAAAGAAACTGCGCCGGGTGTTTCTATTAATGATGTAATTAACTCTACAGAGGGAAATCTTGAAATTGATAAAAATGTAAGTGAAATGACTTTTAATTAGTGTGAAAATAATTTCTTATAATATAAATGGTATTAGATCAGGTATTAGAAAGGGTTTGGTAAATTGGATTTCTGAAGAAAACCCAGATGTAATTTGTCTGCAAGAAATCAAAGCTAACACAGATCAGTTTGATGTTACTTTATTTGAACATCTCGGTTATCATTGTTATTGGTTGCCAGCACAAAAAAAGGGATATAGTGGTGTGGCAATTTTATCTAAAAAAATTCCACATAGTGTAAGTTTTGGATGTGGTGATGAAGCTATTGATAGTGAAGGGAGAATAATTAAAATTTGTTTTTCTGAATTATGTTTATTTAGCTGTTACTTTCCTTCTGGAAGTAGTGGAGAGGTTAGACAAGCTTTTAAAATGCATTTTTTAAATGTTTTCTTAAAATTTATCACTAATTCAAATCTCGGAAAAAATATTATCATTTCTGGTGATTTTAATATATGTCATAAAGAAATTGACATTCATAATCCAAAAGCTAACAAAAATACATCAGGTTTTTTGCCAGAAGAAAGGGCTTGGATGGATGATTTTTTAAACTTAGGTTTTGTGGATTCTTTTAGATATAAAAATAAAAATCCAAACAATTATTCTTGGTGGAGTTACAGAGCAAATTCTCGACTTAATAATAAGGGTTGGAGAATTGACTATCACATGGTAAGTGATAACTTAAAAGATCGCATTATAGACGCTGCAATTTTAGACGATGTTTGCCACTCTGATCATTGTCCAATTAGTTTACTAATTAAATAGCTGTTTAATCGCATGGGATAAGTGCTAAAAAGCTAAATCCACCTAAAGTTTCTTTTTGAGTCTTATAGCAATCTCCATCATCATTTGTAAAGGTAAAATTATCCATATTGATACTTGTAGGACTCTGAAGTTGAGGGATTAAAATAATCTCTTCAGTTCCGTCTGTTAAAGTAATGATTAGTTCAGTTCCATCATTTATAAGATCAATGCTTTCAATCCCAACTGGCTCATTATTATTTTGCAGCCATACTAAAAAATCTTCATAGGTCCCATCACCTATATTTTCTAGCCACATTTGATACGCTGATTCAAAAAAGAAATCCTGTAATGTGCCCGTATTTTCTTCTAGCCATTCCTCATATGCGCTTGGACCTGGAGGTCCTTGTGGACCTGTTTCTGTAGACATTGGGCCTGGAGGTCCTTGTGGACCCATTGGTCCCTCAGGTCCTGGTTGCCCCATTGGTCCTGCTGGCCCCATTGGTCCTTCATCACCTTTTGGCCCTGGATTGCCAGGGTTAGCGCTATTTTCTGCAAATAAAGCGTATGGCACACTTCGTAATTGAGTAGATCCTATTATTAAGTAATCAGCCTGATTTGTATTGTCATCTAATACTTCAGAAATACCTATTGTTAAAAAATGTGTGTGATCACCCCAATTAATATCATTCCAGTTAGATGATGGTGTTGGCACACCAGCTCCAATAGCTAAATTTACAAGACCTATATTATTTGTGCTGATATTTAGATGTTCTTCTCTATAAACTGGGAAGTTATCTGGACTATCTTCAGAAATACTAATAGATATATTTATTGTTTCATTTTGTCTTGGCTCCCAGTTATTATCACGTATAACTGTTTGATAAGAAAAAGTGTGTGGTGCTTGGGCACTAGAAATGCTAATTATTAAAATAAAAAAAATTATACTTATATATTTCATAACTATTTGGTTTTTTGGATTTTATAAACTATGACATCTTTAGAATTTGTAGTTATTTCTAAAAAATATATTCCATGAGAAAAATTACTGATGTCTAAACTTAGTTCGTTACTTGTTGAAAAATTTGATTTGGAGTATATTAACTTGCCATTTAAATTTCTTATAAGAATACTGGATACTCCCTCAAGGTCAATAAATCTAATATTAAGAATATCCTGAGTGGGATTCGGAAAAATACTAACTCTTGTATTATTTGACTCTATGGCTTCAGTTAGAGTTAAAAAATAATTGTCTTGATTAAATCCTTGAGTAAAAATATATTCATCTTGATAAATGGTTTCAATGGATAATTCTCCAATTGTAAAGGTTAAATTATAATTATTTGTATTTAGAGTGTTTCCAGAAGAGCCAATAATAAATGGGTGAAGGGTAGTATCTGTCTGAGCGCTTATTTGTGTAAGTAGTCCTAAAAATAACAATACTAATTTTGTCTTCATCTTTGATTATTTTTTACAAAACTCTCTGATACAATTATATTATCCAAATAAATTTGGAGAAAATAAACTCCTAAATCAAGATCCTTAATATTAATTTTCAAATTATTTGATTCTGTTTTTATGTTGTAATCAAAGGGCACTTTTATAATTCTTCCTTTTGAATCTAATATATCAACCTTTAAAAATTCGTTATGGTAAGGTTTTAATTGTACTTCAATGAAATCGGAACTTGGGTTAGGAAAAACTGAAATTTTATGACTTTTTTCTTCAATTTGGTTTATTTCATTATCGATTCCTAAATAAATATTTTCATCGCCATCCTGGTATGGTACATAATATATTGGGCAAAAAAACATCTCGTCTGTTGTTAACTCACCCCAACTCATATTTTGATCAGATGTGTTATCATAAGTCGCAATACCCTTAATTATTGAACCTGCAGGGATATGCTGCATATATTCTGGGTAATAAAATCCTTGCCAATCAAAGTCCCAATCTGGTATTTTAATAATTGGGATATTATTTCCATCTGGCGTTTCTGCATAAACCTCCCAAGACTTACCCATCAGATGAGAATGGGGCAAAATACCCAATAAGCTCCAATCCTCTGGCAAACTACAATGTTGTTCGCCTGTGAATGTGTATCCATTAAATGATTGGGGTTCCGGTCCAAAAAAATCTAAATATGGTATAACCGGATGGAAATTTAAACATGCTTCAACAGTTGTTTGAGTATTAGCAGGAATATCTAAATCTAGTCTCAACCACATTTTCATTTGCACCTCTCTTTCTACTTCAGAAGCGGGTTTCGTAAAAATATTAATAGATGATTGATCCCATTCATCCACAGAAGATGGTGCATAATGAACTTGGCAAAGAATATCGGCTCCAGCAGGAATTTTCATCCCCAGTTCTCCATTCCAAACAATTGGATTCATTCCGGGTGCATAACCGGCTAAAAAAACATATTCTGTTGGTGATACTCCATCAAGGCTAAAACCTCCAAATGATTCATATCCTAAAACATCTGGAGACTCCTCATCATTAGATGCTCCTGATCCTGTAACATCAGCCATGATAATTGCATGGTGAACAGCTTCTCTATTGTCTGGTCTAAATTCAATAGACTTAATATAAGTATCCTCAGTAAATCCTGTGGGAAAAACAAATACCCTATAGTCATCCATATTATTTCCCTCAATAAAATAAGCTTCATTCATTTGAAAAACATAGTCGGGTTCCCCAATAACAGAGCCCTCTATAGTGGTTGGTAGCTCAGCCTCTAGTTCTGGATTACCCTGTAAAAGACCATTATCTACCCATTCTACAATTAAATTTTTTTCATCATCTGTTAAAAATCTCTCATCTAATAATGAGTGTGGTGTATATTCTGGGTCTGGTGGCCAAGGTGGCATGTAATTAGATTGTGTAACTACTTTAATCATTTCTCCCATTGATGCTACTTCAAGGTAAGATGTAAATGGTATTTGTCCACTTTCTCCCTCTCTATGACAACTTGTACATTTACCATAAATAATAGGTGAAATGTCCTTTGAAAATGTTACATCACTTGTTTGAGAAAATATGATTTGTGAAATCAAGCTTAATAAAATTAAATTTTTCATATGGATTAAAATTAATTATTTATAATACAGCCTATCGCTGTTGTTTGGGTGTTTATAATGGGTTCATTATTTATAATCTTCATTAAAATTTCATGTAAGTAATTTTCAGTGGGCTCAGACCATTGTCCTATGGTCATATAGCTATTATCTATCATTCCTGAATATACTATTTGTTCATTAAATTCTATAAATATTTCTGGTGTAACAGTCGCTCCAAAAGATAATGTTTGAACACCTGGGCCTCCTATTTGTGATTGAGCACTATTGTCATCCCAGTCTCTTTCTATGCTAAAAGGGATACTATATTCTTGTTTAAATTGTGCTATAGTGCTATCAGTCGAAATTGGAGAAGGAACAAATCCCTGAAAGTATATGTTTTGCTGTAAAGTGTCGCAAAAATAATGATATGCATTTCTTAAGGGTAAGCACATATATTCTGAAACTGAGCAATTTTCTTTAATAAAAACTGTTACTGTAGCTAAAGTGTCATTTTTTTTTGAGGAATCCTCGCAAGATAAAAGACAAAGTGTTAATAATAGTATTAAGATTCTAAATAACATATTAATAAAGATACAGATTATTATTGTAAGAAATTGAGCTAACGAGGAGATTTGAACTCCCGACCTCTTCCTTACCAAG
>CEUK01005221.1_pt1 | contig 16689 bp, 13 predicted proteins | sample 356451 | NCBI WGS metagenome assembly CEUK01 (sample SAMEA2622843, study PRJEB7988) | marine metagenome | isolation source: saline water (ENVO:00002010), including
AATCGATTCATTGTTATTCCAAGAAGAGCACACTATGCGTGCTAGAATGGCTAATGGTGTCTGTTTAACCTGTACTCGTCGAGCTGGTAATTACTATGAGGCGACGGTACAACTTCGCTCGAGTGGCAGAAAATTAAGCGAATCAGAATATGAGAGTTTACGAGCCACCCTCGATGTAGTCAAAGAGTCACTATCTGATGACCCGATGTTTTTCATTACTAATGAAGGCCCAGTTACTGGAGGCTATGATGTTGTCATGGGAAGCAAAGGACTGGCTCGGGCATGGGGCCGACACCTAACCAAAGAATATGGCGGGCAAGTAGTAGAAACCAATTCTACAGTTGGCCGAAAAGACGGTATAGATGTCACAAGATTGACACTGCTGTACCGTAAACCTGGCTATGAACTAGGTGATGTAATTAGATGGCGCGACCACCTTTGGCGACCCGCATCGTGGAGTAAAGATGGTGCGATTGTTGAGCGAATTGACCGTCAAGAACGAACTGGTGCGACATGGCGTGACTTAGAATCATCACAAGTTCTTGCTCGTATGTCCGAACACATTGTTGTCGATTTAATCAATCAAGATTCATCAGTCGGTGAATTCCTTGACCCTACAACTTGGACTATGGCATCGGTGCGATTACCTTGGGACCACCAGGGTAGCAGATCCCTGCGAATTGCTCGCTTTGAAGGCGAGTGGATTGCTCTGCATCGCATGGCTATTGATGAAAATAGTAGTATAGAGTAAAAAGGATGACTCTAAGCATCAAATGATGGCGGATATCAATTTTAGTGAATTGGCAACATCGCTTGATAGTGAAGACATGATCGGCTTCACTCGAGCGTTCGTTGAAGATATCCGCAAAGGCCTACGAAGTGTAAACCAAGAACGCTACCCTTGGATGGAAGAGATTGGCAACACAGAATGGAAGGGAGTGATTGCACTTGGCATGGGTGGCTCTGCAGCCGGTGGTGATTTTTTATCTGCACTATGCAATCTAAAGGGTAGCATACCAGTTGTTGTGCAAAGGGATTATGTTTTACCATCGTGGTGGGATGAAAAATGGTTGATTATCTCGACCTCACATAGTGGCAATACTGAGGAAGCCATAGCAGCGACTGAAATAGCCCTAAAATTGGGTGCTACTGTGGTGGTAATATCAACCGGTGGCATACTATCAGGACTTGCTGAATTGCACTACAATTGTTATTTCATCCCATCGATAGGTGGACAGCCTCCGCGTTCAGCATTCGGACATATATTCTCACGCCAATTAGCGCTATTTCGCGGCATTGGCATATTGCCAAACGATGACGATGATGAAGCAATGTTGCAGCGATTACAACTAATTGTCGAGGATTACGACTTCATAAACAATGATGATTCTGATGTTGTCGAACTAATCTCATACATGGCATCTCAACCAATTGCCCTGCTTGGACCAACAGAAATTATGCCAGCTCTCAATCGGTTCAAAAATCAACTTAACGAGAATTCAGCAAGATTTGCAAGAATCGGAATCTTCCCTGAGATGAATCACAATGAGAGTGTTGCTTGGGGTGGGGTTGGTGATGACGCTGATTTTAGCGTTGGCGAAAACGTGATTTTGTTCTTAACTTGGAATGGTATGCACTCGAGAGTAATCAAGCGTTTGGAATGGATGATTGCGCATACGCCTAGTGACATGGCATGGCGCATTCACGGTGAAGGTGAGTCATTACTTGAGGCATTGTTGCACCTATGCATAGTTATGGATTGGTTGTCAATTGCTTTAGGACTCATCCACGGTAAAGATCCATCGGCTATCGGACCAATTAACTCGTTGAAAAATTTCTTGGCCGGTCAAGATTAAGTCTACTAAATCAGTATAGTTGTCCAGCAATTAACCGAGGATCCGGATATTTCTGAAGCGCATCATCACGCTCAGATAATTTCACGACCCCGGGTAAATCATTGACCTCTGGTCTAACCACTGAAATCTGTACATGTATGTGAGGTGGCCAACCACCGTTTTCCTGCTCATTACCGATTGTTGCAATAACTTGACCTTTACTTATTGACTGGCCAACTTCAACCATTTCCAAAGAAGTGGTTGAGAGATGCCCATGAAGTACCCAAAACGTTCTCGGTGGAGTCAATTCACTCGAGCCAACAGTTACCGGCAAGGTCAGGTGATGTTCGGTAATTATTGTCGGACCATAAGAGCCGGCTTCAGGATTTATTCCCTTACTGTATACTACACCATCACCAAAAGCAAAGACTTCAGTATCCACTGGAGCGCCGATGTCTAAACCAACGTGAAGGTCGCGTTCACCCCCGAATAGTTCGGTCGTGTACATGCCAGGTCGGTGTTCATCATATCTTCCAATCTGATATTCAAAAGGGCACTCCCAATTTGAATTTGGCCCCTTTGTAAAGTCAAATACCCAATACTGCTCCGGCAGTTTCACTATTGGATGAAATAGCGAATCGGGGTCTGCCATGGCAGTCCTAATTCGCCGATATTATTGATTATTGGCCGAAAAGTCAAGACCTTAATCGCATAGGCCTTTGTATGATTGTGGCTACTGCTGTGCTGTTAGCCATTAGTGTCATACCGGGATATGCTCTTTGCAAAGTACTTGATGGTACGGCTGACATATGGCGCAAGGCAATGCTTAGCCCTGCTTTGGGTTTATTGTTGATTTATGGGGTATGTGGACTTGTTGTGCTGAGTGGGCTTTGGACATGGAGCCTTGCATCTGCGGTAATATTATTGTTAAACACTCTTGCAATCGCTCACTTGAAGCGAAGAGTAAATATTGAGAAAGGGTTGACTGAGTGGCAAAAACTAGAGGCCGCAATGCACGGTATGGTGTTAGAGAATGATGACCAGGACATAACTGATGAGGTGTCTGCGCAGCAATGGTTTCAATCGAATAGGTTCAAATTCGGCATGGTGACTGGTGCCTTATTGTGTCTTGGGGTACTGATACTGCCCATGTTCCAAAAATTACCGTTTGGTGTTGACTGGATTGGTTTTGCAGTTTTAGCAGGCCAAATCTCAGAAAATGGCAACATGATTCTAAGCGGAGTGAATGAAGGCTCTTGGACATATCCTCCGGCTTTTCCTGCGTTGGCTGGTTGGCTAGGAGAACTGTTGGATATTGATACCGGAACTACAGTATTTCACCTTGGACACTACACTCTTGCTGTATTGATAATTGGTGTCGCTGGAGCGATGGATCACCACGGAGCAGGTGGGCAATTTTTTATCTCATTTGCCCTCGGATTTGGCCTTTTTGCTAAAGCCTATGATTCAGGATTCCCCACCGTTGCAAGTCAGCTAGGACTGGTCGTAGGTTTGCTAGTACTGCTTCGTCCCTCATCTAGTAGAGGAGCGCACCATACACGTGGTTTCATAATAGCAGTTTCCTGTGTCGCCTTGATTCATCCAACTGGTGCGATTTACCTCGGTTTGTTGATGGTTGCTCACATAATAATCGGTTTGAGCCTCCGTTCGGAATACAGTGAAAACATGCAAAAATTATTCTTGTCATGTTCGATTTTAATTACCTTAGCAGCCGCTATTTCAGTGATATTCTTAGCGCCGAGGATGCTTGATACTGCCGTATTTGCTGAATATGGATGGCAAGGAGGTCGACCCCTGATAACTTACAACGGTCTGTTGTTGATGTTGTCAATTCTTGCCGGCTGGAAATTACGTAAAACTGTCGAAGGTAGATTACTCATATCTTGGATTGCAATGCTGTGGGTGCTGACTGCAATTCACTTGATTGAAGGCTTACAGAATATTCCGGTACTATCTTTGCTTTCATACACCCTATACTCGATGGGATTACACGCATTTCACATCCCATTAGCGGCATTAGTAGCACTTTGGATAAGCCCTTCAACCGGACTAAATTCTCTTGAAGCGCAACGAGGGTTGTTGTCAATAAATTGGGACCCAACGCTAAACGAAAAATTCACGCGAGTATTGTCGAGCATAGTGCTGGTTGGCATCATAATCGCCAATGTTGTAGTCGTTCAGATTGCTCAGCACGATGAATTGAGGCCACTAACCAAGGGAGACCTAGCAATTAGAGACGCATTAGAAAAGTTACCCCCAGACAGTATAGTTTACACCGAAAATAACCATTGGGGCTATGTTTACAACTTACGGAGTGACATTGAAACGACTAGTATTCCGTCGTTGGGACTGTTGAAAATTGATGAAACTATTCACCCATTAGCAACTTCAGCAATAAAGTACGATAATGTGTCAAAAATAAATTCTCTCGGTATTGACTATGCGGTAAGTTCACCAATCGGAACTATCGGTTGGGAATTGGCAGAATCGAGATATTGGAGTATTGTAGAGGACTTTGATGGTAGTAGGTTGTGGCAATTTAATCCAGCAGGAAACTCTCAACAATCAATAATCGCTGCGGTAAATGAAACATATTGCGTCGAGGGTTGTGAATTACGCTTAGACCCGTGGCGTGATAATCGATACACAACCTTCGGGCAAATGGCTAGCGATTATCGCGCATTCATTGAGGAAGGAGATGCCTCAACAATAAGATTTGATTTGAGTAGGACTGCTTTTGTCAATTCGCAAACATGTTTATTCTTCGAATCTGTTGGAAATGTTGAGCCATTCACAATAACGATTGGCAACCAAGCCACCAGAGTAGATAATACCGAGGCTGGCTGGCATCGGAACTGCTTCGTTCTCAATGAGACTCTAAATCAAATCTCAATGGATATTTCGTGGAGCGAATCAGCCGAATCAAGTCTTTGGATAAATCCCTCAGGCCTTTCTGGTCGGGGAGATAAATTGTTTGACTCAAGTGGAATAAGACTCCATTGGCTTGAAATTGACATTTGAAGGAATAATCTATCGAAGGCATCAAAACAGATTACAGCCTGACCGAGACGATGAAGAATCTAGTTGTCATGCTCCCCACTTTAGATGAGGAGTATGGTTTACGGGAAATATTACCACAAATTCCAAAACAAAAACTGAGCGATTTGGGATGGGATGCTGAGGTTTGGGTCATCGATGGAGGTAGCAGTGATTTATCCATTGAAATTGCTGCTGAGTATGATTGCAAGGTTATCAAACAGGCCGGTTATGGCAAAGGTGCGGCTATGAGAACCGGTTTCAACAAATTCCTCCAGAGCAACATGGATGCTCTTGTTATGCTGGACTCTGATGGTACTTACGACCCTTTGGAAATACCAAAATTCCTTGCCCAATTAGCCGAATATGATGTTGTTGTTGGCGATAGGTTACGCGGTAATATTGAGCCTGGAGCCATGACTCGATTGAATTATTTTGGCAATCACATGTTGACATGGATTGCTTCCGCCCTTTATGGAGTATCAACCAATGACTTGTGCACTGGATATTGGGGTTTTAACAAATCAGCAATTGCCAAATTAAAATTAAATTCTATGCGCTTTGAGATCGAGGCTGAAATGTATACTTCATGCGTCAAGGAAGGTTTGGAAATCGCAGCAATACCGATTAATTATCGGTCGAGGATTGGTGAGGCAAAACTCGGCTCTGTTGTAGACGGATGGATAATATTCAAGAAATTATTAGTCCGACGAATTTTTCCCAACCCTGTCGAAGTAATCACTGGGAAAGGAAACTTGGATATGGATTAAGCAAGCAATCAAATTCAATGACTTAGACCCTAACACCATGAGCCGGTACAAGTGCCTAATTCTTGGCGCTAGTGGGCTAGTTGGTCAACGTTTGCAACAACGATTAGCCAATCATCCAATGTTTGAGATTGGTGCTGTGGCCGGTAGTCAAGCAACTTTAGGCAGACCATTGAGTTCTATTCCTTGGCGACTTGATGAGGCAAGACCTATAATTGAGTCACAAACCGTTTTGGATGCAAACTCCCCAAACCTAGCAAAGCAATGCCAAAACTTGGGAATTACAGTGGCGTTCTCGGCTCTTCCAACATCAGTGGCAACAGTCGTTGAAAAACAATTAGCTGAGGCTGGAATAATGGTATTCTCGAATGCCAGTACTTATCGCAGAGTAACTGGTATCCCGATGATTATTCCTGAGATAAATGCTCAGCACTATGCTGAGTCTATGCATTACTGCGCCACAAATTGTACACTAATACCACTCGCAATTCCATTAAATCAAATAAGTAAGATAACCAAAATTAACTCAGTTAGAATGAGGAGTGAGCAAGCGTTATCGGGTGCTGGTTGGGAATTATTGACCGATCCGCAAGCCTTAGCAGGTAATGTCAATCCACACATCGATGGAGAAGCCGATAAAACGGCTGCAGAGTTACTGCATGTAATGGGTGAGGCAAGCCTAACCAATCACCTCCCAGCAGATTTTCCAATCGACATATCATGTCAGCGAATTGCTCGTAGGGATGGCCACCAAGTATTCGTTGATGTCCAAGTCGAAGGCGAGGTCTTAGTTACAGATATTATCAAAGCATTTGAGGCGAGTAATGAGTTCCAAACTCTACCCAGTGGGCCGGTAAAAGCGATTCATGTTGTCAAAGAAATTCATCCAGAAAAACACTTGTGGAGTAACGGTATTGAATTCGACAACAATCCTAACCCAACGACTGACCTCAAGGCTGGCATGGCGGTTGTAGTCGGCGGTATTGCGGTACAAGGCAACACAATTTCATTCACTGCTTTTTCACATAATACCGTTAGAGGTGCGGCAGGCGGCGTCGTATATCTGGCTGAATTTGTACTGGCAAACAAATCCTAACTTCAATACGGTATGCCTAAAGTATTGTTTGCGGTGCGTTTTACTGGTGCGCAATGGGAATCACCGCAATGATACCGGACATGACAATCGGCCAACTATATGTTGAAGCCGAGTCTAGATGGGATGAAATTTGGGATGAAAAAGCCGCTCGAATGCTAATTCTCCTAATGTTTCCCCGTCAACATCGCAAGATGATGGAATTACATGGTGACATGATTGAACATGGTCAACCAGTTATGACGGTGTTTCACCGACCGAGAGACGAGGCAAAATTGCTCGAAGAGCAGGGATTTGATCCCCGCTCTGCATCATTCCAATTTGTTGACTTAGCAAGTCTTGACCTTGGACCGTGGATGCAGCATCTCATCGGTCATGAAAAATGGCTAAGAGGAACGATTGATGTAATGCCTGTTCCCTTTTCTATGGGGTTGCCGGCTCAAAGAGGCTTTGAGACAATGAACATCTTGTGTTTTAGGCACCCAGATGTAGAACCATTGAACAAGTACTTCTTACCATTTCCACCCAAATCAATACCCGGTAAATGCTTCGTATCTTTGCCCCGTCGACAAGCTGCTGAATTGGCGAGACAACAAGCAGAGGTTTTGGGAGTTGGACGCCTGGTTAAGAAAGCGCAGATTACTGAACAAGAAGTCCCTGTAGAGACTCTGCCACCTCAAATAAAAACTGAAGAAGAGGCTTCTCTCGATGCTGTTTTAGACAACTTCTCTGATCAAATGATGGAGGAAATCACCAATCAGTCAGACACCGTAGTAAACGTAGAATTACCAAAATCAAAGGTTGAAACTATTCCGGTTATCGATGAGGTTGAATTACTGCAAGCCCCCGAACCAATCACGAATGTCGAAATTCCCGTTATCGAAGAAGTTGAAGAGGTTGTTGAGATGTCGGATGTCGAAATTGAGTTCCGTGCCTTGGTCACTGAATTACTTGAAGCAGGCATTGCTCCGTCAGACATGATGGATGACGTTCGGTGGGAAGACATCAGTGAGCGAGCGATGGCTACCGGTTTTGAGACATGGCCTGTATTCCTCGAATTGACAGCAATGCAATGAAAACGATTGACTCAAATATAACGGCGGGTAGGGATAATCATGGGCTTCTGTGTAAATTGCGGCAACCAACATCAAGATGGTGTGCGATTTTGCCGTTTTTGTGGCACTGCACAGCCAAGTGAACAGTTATTGGCAAGACTGCGTGCGGAAGCTGAACAAATTAGGTTGATTGCAATACAAATGCAGCAGCAACAAGTCAATGCACAGAATGATGCTTACGCACGATTGGAAGCGATGCGCCAACAAGCCGAAGCCGCAGCACGCCTAAACAACCAGCAGAATCAGCAATATCGGCCTCCGGGTTGGTGAGCACATGCGGCCTAAGCATTTGGCCATTGAACTGTCCAAACTTAAGCCACATCCGCAGCATAATGTCAATCTCGAACAATATGCAACTGAAGGCGACTTAGCGGCGTTTTTCTGCATGGCGATTGACCAACTTGATTCAGTTATCGACAAGAGTATTGTCGACATTGGTGCAGGCAACGGAATACTCGGAATAGGATGTGGTATTTTAGGAGCCAATAATGTAACTCTAGTTGAGGCTGACAGCACGGTTTATCGAGTAGCACAAGAGAATAGTGATGCTGTTATGCAGAAATATCCTGTCAAAATTGAAAGCATAAATTGTACCATCGGTGAAGATAAAAATCCTCCATTAGTTGATTGCGATATTGTAGTCATGAATCCACCATGGGGATTTCAAAGTAGTAAAGCAGACCGTCCGTTAATCGAATATGGATTGTCCTTAGCACCCTCGGCAGTTTATGTGCTCCACTCTGCGAGAGCCACCCATCTGATAGAACTGGGCAAAAAATACGGTTATGAGTGTGAAATCGTGTTCCAAAGTAATTTTAGGTTACCACCAAAATATTCGCACCAAACTAGGAAGATGTCAGAAACTGAAGTAAAATGCTGGCGATTTCACAAGCCTGGAGACATGAAAATCATTGATTCTGATGATGAATGATATCGAGATTCTGTATGAGGGATTCAAAAGGGATAAACCCGCCCGTCAACACAAGCGAAGATTGTGCGACCCATGTCGGGCCACAATTGCTTAGGAAGTAAGACAATGACGGCGAGCCTCGTCACCCCGGGAATGCAAGTATCAACCACTTCAGATTGTGAGGCTGGTGAAGGAACCGTCGAAGTTAACGGCAAAATTGTATCAACAATGATTGGCAATTTTACTATCGAGAATGGCATTGGAACTGTCACTCCAGTCAAACAAGTCGTAACGCCAAGTGTCGGTGACACGGTAATTTGCACGGTTGAAAAACTCAATGAAAAGAACGGTGAAGCCCGTATTCTCTGTATTGAAGGGAAAACTGGTGACTTACTACCTGAACACCTGTACGGACATTTTCACGTCACTGGATTAGTAGACCGATACATGCATCAGACCGCTGATGCAGTGCGTCGGCGAGATGTCTGCCGAGCGGAAATTAAAGAGGTCTCTCCGGTGGTCAGAATTGATTTTAGAGAACGTAATGATTGCGGCGTACTGCATGCTATCTGTCCGTCATGCGGCGACGGTTTAATCGCTGAGGCAAAAGGCGACTGGAATGTTAATTGTCTAAGTTGTGAATACCGTTCTTTCCGAGCCTTAGCGGATAACTTTGGAGCCGGTTGGGCGGAACTTGACCAAGGCGCTAGCATCTTGAATAACGCCGGTAAGCGATGGGGTAGTGAAGCAGAAGCACTATTTGCCAAAGGCCCAGCGGGCCGGGCAACATTCATCACTGAAGATTATCGAGAAGATGGACGAGAGCGCAATTATTTCAGATTTGAAGGCCAACAAAGTGGAGGGGGCCACCGACAAAAAGCCAAGCCTGGATGTAAATTATTCGTGGGTGGTTTACCTCGAGAAATTGGTACCGAGGAACTGCGTGAAATGTTTGCCAAGTTTGGAGATATGGCAGATTGCTTCGTGCCAACAGATGACAGTGGTGCTAATCGAGGCTTTGGATTTGTAACCTTCCACGAGAAAGCCATCGCTGAAGCAGCCGCAAAAGAGCTGGATGGACATAGAATAAACGGACGCAGAATTGGTGTAAGAGATGCTGATAGCGATAATAAAAAAGGTGGCGACAGAGGCAAAAGAGCTCCAGACGGTATGAAATTTTATGTTGGAAACTTACCGTTTAAGGCTGAGCAAGATTCCATTAAGGAAATATTTGCTAAACATGGAACCGTTGTCGATGTGAATATAATCACCGATAACGGTGGGCGACCGAAAGGATTTGCCTTTGTGACCATCAAAGAGAAAGACAAGGGTGATGAAATAATCAAGCAACTCAATGGTACAGAATTACTCGGTCGAAAAATTCGTGTTGACGTGTCTCAGAAAAAGAGTGGTGGTCAAAGTAATGGCAAGGCTCGAAAAAGTTCCCGTGAATTAAGAGCGATGCGAGAAGAAGCCGAAGATAGCAAAAAGCGTAAGCGCAAGCCAAGACACAAGAAGGATTGAAAGGCTCAAGCCTCGAGTGTCAAACATGGTCGAGCATACTTCACCTAGATGGTTAGTACTCGACGGTTACGAAGATGAACCCGCAGCATTTGGTGTTCCGCCATACGTCGGTTTTCATATCAGGTACCTATGCGGAGTACTCGAACAACACGGCATAGATTATCAATACCTTACAATAGATCAATGGCGAGAATTTGTCCGCCGAGAAGGTCAGTCAGGCATTGACAAACTGATGCGGGAAACTGTTGGATTTGCTTGCATTGCTGGCGCAGTAGTTCCGGGTAAATATCTACGAGGCACGCCCATCTCAACTAACGAGATGAATGATATTGTTCGTACTCTACCCCTCGATATTCCTGCCATTTTAGGTGGATGGGCGATTCGTGGGTGGCGACAACAAGGATGGAATCCACTGCGAAAAAATTTATTTTTAGCCGTCCAAGATACTGATGCTACATTAGATCATTTTCTTCGTAACGGCCAGTGGAAACACTGTCGTCGTTCAGCCACACAGTGGACAAACTATGCGCATTATGGTGCTCAAAGTAAGGCGGTGACCAGTCATCCAGATTTGGGGGACGAGCAAAAACCAGGCCCCCTTACTTACGAGGTTGAGGTTTACCAAGGCTGTGTGAGGTTCAAACGTGGCTGCAAGTTTTGTATTGAACCAAAAAAAGGAGTCCCGATTTGGCGAGAACCTGATGACATCATCGAGGAAGTTAGAATCGCACACGAGCAAGGTGTCAAACATGTGCGCTTAGGTGGCATGACAGATACCTACACTTACATGGCAGACGGAGTAAGAGAATTGGAGTATCCAGTGCCAAACCCCGAGCCAATCGCTCGCTTGCTGCACGGTTTGAGGAATGATGACCGGTTAGACATCCTGCATACCGATAATGGTAATCCATCGATTATAGCTGAAAATTTAGAGCCGAGTGAAGAGATTACCAAAACCCTTGTTGAAACCTTGTCCGATGGCGCAGTACTGTCATTTGGATTAGAGTCAGCAGATAGTGCAGTGCATGAAGCAAATTGGTTAAATTGTGATCCAAGTCAGTTGAAACAAGCAATCCGATTAATCAACAAATACGGTGCTGAAAGAGGTTCAAGAGGCTTGCCAAAATTACTCCCGGGGCTCAACTTCATCGCCGGATTAAACGGTGAGACTACTGAAAGTTATCAAAAGAATCTTGCATTACTAAGAGAAATTAGAACTGAGGAACTACTACTGCGTAGAATAAACATCAGGCAGGTCGAAGGAGAGGGTTTTCAAGCCATCTCTGAACCAGATTTTGCTGAATTCAAGCGAACCGTTAGAGATGAAATTGACACACCACTCCTCGAAGAATTATTTCCTAAAGGAGGCATTCTCAAGGATGTCCATTGGGAATCACATAACGGCAGAACTAGATTACCAGCACACCTTGGCGCACCGCACAATGAAGAAGCGATAAGAGGCAAAGCAGGAATCACATTCGGAAGACAGATTGGCGCTTATCCGATACTGATTGGCGTTGAATACCTTATTCCTCTTGAATCCCAATCAAACATTGTTGTTACCGGTCACGGCGCTCGCTCAATTACCGGCGTAGAGACCTCAATGAATTTTGATACGATTACTGAAAAACAACTCTCCGCAATACCCGGGATTGGCGACAAGTCGGCTTGGAAGTTAATTGGCGAACGGGTCAAACTGAAACGTAAAGGGGCCGACAAATCATTCCCAGATGTACAATCATGGTTCAGTAGTGCAGGGTTATCATGGCAAGAAGATTTTGCACCATTCTTCAATGATTAAGTCGACGCGGAAGTATCATTTATTCACTTCATGAGAGTATAACTATGGCGGTTGTTGAGGAATTAATTTCTGCGGCCAAACAACTGTCAACTGCTTGTGATAAAGCAATAAAAAAAATTGAACGAAAAACCATTGTCGCCCATGCCACCAACCCGCTAGATTATGCCTGGCAGCATCACGAACAATATCTGATTAACTGGGGCGGCCTTGGCGCTAAAACACTGTTACTAGGAATGAATCCCGGACCTTGGGGTATGGCACAGAGCGGAGTACCATTTGGCTCAACTAACATCGCCAAAACACTATTGCGAATTAAGCCATTTCAACTTGAAACACCACCTAATGCTCATCCAAAGCGACCGATAATTGGGCTTGACTTGGAGCGCCAAGAAATCTCTGGACAACGGTTGTGGTCACTAATGTTCGACCACTACGGAGAGGGAAAGGACGTGTTCAGCAACATTTTCGTCGTCAATCATTGCCCTTTACTCTTACTTGGAGAATCTGGAAAAAATCTGACTCCGGATAATTTACCCGCTTCGGTGATGAAACCAGTGCTCGATGCATGTGATGAACATTTGAAACAAGTCGTTGAGATAATGGAGATAGAGCGCATTATTGGAGTCGGCAAGTATGCTGAGAAACGAGCAAGAATGACATTCAATGCTGGAAAGAATGGTAACGGATTGACGCCTAGTGGGCGAGAGATTACCATCACAACTTGCTGGCATCCAAGTCCCGCAAGCCCACTAGCGAACCGAAACGATGGTGCTGATTGGCGAGCTAATGTGATTTCTGTGCTTGAAGATAAGTAAACTTACAGTAAAAATACAGCAAAATTGGCAGAATTCGGCAGGCGCAGGTTTCAAGTGCTCTGTGCTACACTAGGTGTTCATGGCAGAAGAGAAGATGGCATGGGCCCGACAGCCCGACGACAGACAATGGGACGGACCTGAGGGCGAAGACCCACGAACATTATACCAAATGTTGATGACCAGCGTAGAGCGGTTCGGTAGCGAACCGTGCTTTGGTTACATACCAGAGGCAGGCATGGCAAGAGTGCATTTGACCTACAATGAATTTGGTGAGTTGGCAACCTCGGTAGCCAAGAGTTTGAACGATGTTGGAGTGAAAGCCGGTGACAGAGTTGCACTGATTCTAGACAACAGCGTCCAATGGGCAGCATTATCATACGGTGCTAACGCAATAGGTGCAGCCTATACTGCCATGTACACTCACCAACACGGTGCAGAATGGGCTTACATTTTGAGCGATTCAACACCAGCAATTCTTGCAGTTGCTGGCCCTGCAACCCTCGACAAATTAGTCGATAATTTGGGTGACGACAAGGCTGCTTACCCACCATGTGGCATCATTATGCTTGGTGATGAAGAAGCCAATAAATTACCGCCTGAAGGTATTACTGTACACAAGTGGACTGATTTCGTAGCAGCAGGCCGAGCCAGCGAAAATGATTTCGAAATCGCTGATGACCCATTTGCTCTAAACACGCTAATTTACACGTCTGGAACTACCGGTAATCCAAAAGGAGTTATGCTGACCAATTGGAACACTCTCTCCAATATTTTATGTGTTCAATCAGCCTTCAAAATTTATGTTGGTGACAAAAACGCCGCTTTCCTTCCATGGGCTCATTCTTTTGGTAGCACCTTTGACTTGCACTGGATGATTAGATGTGGTGTTCACATCAACCTAATCTCTGACCTGACGAAGATCGCTGATGAATGCATTGAAATTAAGCCCGCGGTTTTGTTGGCTGTGCCGAGAGTCTGGAACAAATTCTACGACCGAGTCAACAGTCAATTCGAAGCGGCCACAGGTCTCAAGAAAGTCCTCATTGGCAAAGCGAAAAAGCATGCCTCTAGAAGAATTGCCAAGGCTGGTGTAGAGTGTGACGCAGTTCCAGCAAGTGGTTTCTTTGACAAATTATTTGACAAACTAGTTTGGAAGAAGGTTAGGGCTCGATTTGGTGGCAACATTAGATTCTGTATGTCTGGTGCTGCGGCGCTATCACCTGATGTTGCTGAATTCATTCAAATGGTTGGTTTTAGTTGCTATGAAGGCTACGGCTTGACCGAAACTGCACCACTGGTTGCGGCAAATGGCTGGTCTGGACCAGGTAAATCACGCCTGCGAACTGTTGGACTTGTCGCAAATGGTGTCAAAGTAACCATCGACACCGATGCTTGGGACGACCCAGACAGGCCGGATGAAGGTGAAATCATCGTTCACGGACCTAACGTTATGAAGGGATACTGGAACAACGAAGAGGCTACCAAAGAAGTAATCATAGAACCTGGTGTCTTTAGAACTGGAGACCTTGGTAAACTGGATAAGGATGGTTACCTTGCAATCACTGGTCGTGTCAAGAGTCAATTCAAACTAGAAAATGGCAAGTATGTATCGCCTGCTCCTCTGGAAGAAAATCTCAAACTTTCACCACTGATTGAGCAAGCCGTACTTGATGGTCGAAACATGTTGAAGACCTACCTAATTGTTCATCCAAATATGGAAGCTATGAAGGCTGCCATGGGTGCTGCTGGTGTTGATGCATCAGGTAGTGATGCTGATATTTGTGCACGACAAGGCACTAAGGATTGGTTACTTGCTGAGTTGAAGGCTAACAACATGAAAGCACCTGTTTGGAAAGGTTATGAGGTTGCGGCCAACATAATCCTAGATCCCACAGAATGGACTACGGACAATGATATGTTGACTCCTTCAATGAAGGTCAAACTACGCAACTTGTTGTCCCACCATGAGGGCGAGATTGCTAAAATCCAAGGTTAAGATTGGCTGTTTTCCGGTATTCGCTTACCGGTAGCCGTTCATTAATGGCATTGAGTTTATACGAGTTGGCAACTAGTTTATAAACCGTCATTGATTTTTTCTATCAAATGACTATAGATGGTGTGGGAACAATTTCTAGTGCTGACTTCCCAGGTGTAGCGCTACAAAAATCTCCATCATCTCTTATTTATCGAACCCTGCAAAAACCACTTGGTATCGGCATAATTGTTGGTATTATCACCGGGTTCTCTAATTCACTGATTCTAGGCTTGCCCCTATTATCATCTTTAGCAATCGGTGGCGCTCTTGGGCTATCGGTTTGTTTATTTGGCTGCCCTGGTATGATGAAAGGACAAATTGCTGCTCGTCGAGAACTGGAAAAGCTACGTCGTGCAGATAGAGCACGCCGGCAACGCATCATCAAGGCATTTACTGCCTTCGATTAAGTCATTCAAGGACTTTGTTTATCAATTGGTTATCAGCCGGCAGGCTGAGTGATATCATGGTGAGGGAGTTAATCACTGTTGAAAGCGTTGACCGTAGTTTCGGCCCGGTTGATGTACTCAAAGACATCAACATGATTGTTAATGACGGTGATAGAATCGGTATTGTCGGTCACAATGGTGCTGGAAAAACCACACTACTCAACACTATTAGCGAGCAAAAACAAGATGTTGGTGACATTGATTTTGCTCCCGGCATTCGCATCGCTTACCTTACCCAAATTAGAGACATAGAATCCGATTCAACAATTGAGGAAGAACTCGGTAGAAAGGGTCGTCAATTCCAAGAGTTGGAAGAAGAGATTGCTGCAATTGAGGCACAGATGATTGACCCTTCGTTCTATGAAGGAGATTGGGAGCCAATAATGGAGCGATATAGCGAACTTCAGCAAATGCTTGCTAGTAGCGGTGGCGGCAATGTTGCTGGTATTGCCAAAGGAATCCTTGAGCGATTGGGACTCGATAAACATCCAATGGACATGAAAGTCAGTGCGCTATCTGGTGGAGAGAAAGCCAAACTTGCACTTGCTCGGCAACTTGTTGGCCTCGCTGGTGTTGATGTGATCTTCCTTGACGAGCCAACCAACCACCTTGATATTCAAACCACAGAATGGCTTGAAGCCTTTCTCAGAGATTTCAAAGGTGCTCAGTTAATCGTTTCACACGACAGGTATTTCCTTGACCAAGTGTGCACAAGAATAGTCGAGGTTGACAACCTCAGAGCGTGGCCTTGGAAAGGCAATTATTCACAATTTATCAAGCAGAAAATCACCAGTGAAGCGTCACTGGCTGACCGAATTAAGACTATGGAGAAAAAGATGCAGTCAACTACTGGTGCCCTACAGCAAATGAAGCGTGCCAATAAGTATGACAAATCTATCTCTGCCAAGCATAAGATGTTAGAGCGCTACCAGCAAGAACTCAAAGCACTAAAAGCAAGGGTTCCAAAGAAACGTAAGCCATTGATTCTCAAACTCGAGGCTACTGACAAGGCCAGTATGGATGTGCTGCAAATTGATGGAGGTTCAAAGCGGTTTGACGGTCTAGAAAGACCAATCCTCGACAACCAAGATTTGGAAATCCGTAAGGGTGACCGAATTGGAATTGTCGGCGGTAATGGTCAAGGAAAAACTACCCTACTGAAGATAATAAATGGGGAATTAAAACTTGATTCGGGCAAGCGTGATTTAGCACCAGGTTGCCAGATTGGTTACTTCCATCAAGACCACGCCACCCTTGACTTCAACCTTAATCCAGTTCAGCAAATTGAAGT